>Ga0079305_1000148_pt1 | contig 168792 bp, 149 predicted proteins | sample LMS_cellobiose_e_FD_79183 | JGI IMG/M metagenome (GOLD analysis project Ga0079305, IMG submission 79183) | Rumen-fistulated moose microbial communities from Alaska, USA - LMS_cellobiose_enrichment | ecosystem: Host-associated > Mammals > Digestive system > Stomach > Rumen fluid ... | reverse complement strand
TTCGGCACCGGAGGCACGCTCTCGGGCGTGGGCCGCGTGCTGCGCACGGCCAACCCGCACATGCAGATCTGGGCTGTGGAGCCCGAGGAGGCCGCCATCCTGTCGGGCGGCATGATCGGCACGCACATCCAGATGGGCATCGGCGACGGCCTCATCCCCAAGAACCTCGACCGCGCCGTGTACGACCGCGTGGTCATCGTCACCGATGAGGAAGCGCTCGCCTGTGCGCGCCGCCTCGCCGCCGAGGAAGGCCTCATGTGCGGCATCTCGAGCGGCACCAACGTCACGGCCGCTCTGCGCCTCGCCCGCGAGCTGGGGGAGGGCAAGCGCGTGGTCACGGTCCTGCCCGACACGGCCGAGCGGTACTTCTCCACGCCGCTCTTCGAGGAGCGCTCATGAGCCCGGCGGCGCGCAGGCTGGTGGTGTTCGACTGGGACGGCACGCTCGTCGATTCCCTGCGCGGCATCACCGCCACGGCGCGTGCGGTGCTGTTGGAGTTCGGGTTCGCCGAGGAGGAGCTGGGCGATCTCACGCGTCTGGTGGGTCCGCCGTTCCCGCAGGCGTATTCGCAGGTTTACGGCTTGTCCGATGCGGATGCGGCGGAGGTCACGCGCCGCTACCGCAGCCGCTACGAGGCGGGCACCGTGGACGATTGGCCCATCTTCGAGGGTATCCGCGACCTGCTCGCGCGTCTGCGCCTGAACGGCAGGCTGCTCGCCATCGCCAGCTCCAAGCGCCATGGTCTCGTGATGCGCCAGGTGGGCGACAACGGCATCGCGGGCGCGTTCGACGCCATCTGCGGCAAGACGAGCGACGGGGACGACACCAAGGAGGAGGCGATCCTGCGTGCCATCTCCCAGATGGACGGCACGGTGGATGATGCCGTGATGGTGGGGGACCGCGATATCGACGTGCATGCCGCCGCCGCGGTGGGCGTGCCCTGCGTGGGCGTGCTCTACGGCAAGACGGCCCCGCGCTCCGAGCTCGTGGATGCGGGCGCAGTCGCCATCGCCGAGACGGTCGCCGAGCTCGAGGCCCTGCTCCTTTCCTGATGACAAACAGGGACGGTTCTTTTTTGTCACATGTCCTGCTTTGGCAGGGGTTTTGCGATAAAGAGCGGGAGATTGACGTGCCAATAGGCGAAACCACCCCACAGTGCTTGGCAATCTGAGAGAGGCGCCATGTCAAGGGTTCCGCGCACAAAAAGCAAGACAGGCTACTATCACGTCATGCTGCGCGGAAACGCCCGGCAGATCCTGTTCGAGTCCGACAGTGATAGGCGAGCGTTTCTCGCTACCCTCGACCGTTCTCTGGAAGAACCAGGTTTGCGCCTTATTGCATGGTGCCTCATGGACAACCACGTCCATCTCCTCGTGGATGACCCTGAAGGCAAGATCAGCCATGCGATAAGACGACTTGCAACCAGCTATGCCATGCGATACAACCGAAAGGCAGATAGGGTTGGGCATGTGTTCCAGGACCGGTTCCGCAGCCAGCCGATCGACACGGAGCGACAGCTCCTCGAGGTCGTGCGCTACATTCACAACAATCCCGAGGAAGCAGGGATTTGCCCTGCGGGCGAGTACCCGTGGAGCAGCTACTCGGAATATACCGGGCATTCCATCCGCTGTGGGACAGATTCGGTGCTCGAGATGCTCGGCGGAGCCGAGGGCTTCAGATCGTTTTGCTCGGAGCGGGCCAGTATTGCATATCAGCCGAGCTTCGGCAAGAAACCGACGGAGCAGATGCTCATAGAATCCGCGCTGGAGCTGCTTGGCGTCGATGATCTTTCGATTATCAAAAGCATGCCTGTCGACCAGCGCAATCGTGCGCTCGCAAAGCTGCGAGATGGAGGATTCTCCATCCGCCAGGCGGAGCGAGTTACGGGAATCGGAAGAGGGGCGATCGAGAGGGCGTTCCGCACGGCCTGATGGGCAGCTCGCGTCTGCCCTTGCCGATAATGGCGTTGACTTCTGTTTGTCATGACAAAAAAGAACCGTCCCCTTATGTCACCCTTATGTCACCATGCGAACGTGCGGCTGCCCGTCAACCATTTGCGTGAATTCCCACCGCATGCCGTGCGGGTTCGCCCGCGCATGCTAAAGTGGAACCCGTAATCGGCAACCGTATCATGGGGAGGACGCGATGGCGCAAGATCTTGCTGCAGTGGCGAAGCAAATCCGTATCGACATCATCGAGGAGACGGCAGCGGCAGGCTCGGGCCATCCGGGCGGCTCGCTTTCCTGCACCGACATCCTCACGGTGCTCTACTTCGACAAGATGAACATCGACCCGGCCAATCCCCGCTGGGCCGATCGCGACCGCTTCGTGCTCTCGAAGGGCCACGCGGCGCCCGCGCTGTACGCGACGCTCGCCGAGCGCGGCTACTTCCCGCGCGAGGATCTCAAGACCCTGCGCGACATCGACTCCCACCTCCAGGGGCACCCCAACATGAACGACACCCCGGGCGTCGACATGTCCACCGGGTCGCTGGGCCAGGGCCTCTCCGCCGCCAACGGCATGGCGCTCGCCGGTCGCCTCGACGGCAAGGACTACTGGGTCTACTGCGTCCTCGGCGATGGCGAGCTGCAGGAGGGCCAGGTGTGGGAGGCCGCGATGAGCGCCGCGCACTACAAGCTCGACAACCTCATCGCCTTCGTCGACCATAACGGCCTCCAGATCGACGGACCCAACGACGCCGTCATGACCGTCAATCCCATCGACGAGAAGTTCGCTGCCTTCGGCTGGCACGTCCAGGTGATCGACGGAAGCGACCTCGAGGCCATCTCCGCAGCCATCGACGCTGCCAAAGCCGAGACGGGCCGTCCGTCCGTCATCGTGTGCGAGACCGTCAAGGGCAAGGGCGTCTCCTTCATGGAGAACCAGGTGGGCTGGCACGGCAAGGCACCTGACGCCGCACAGGCCGAGCAGGCTCTCGCCGAGCTCGCAGCCGAGTAGAGCCCTCTTCCCATCGACCCTTCGACTCCTAAGGAGCACCTGTCATGAATGCTGCAACCCGCGTTGCCTACGGCGAGGCCCTCGTCGAGCTCTCCCAGACCAACCCCGATGTCGTGGTCCTCGACGCCGACCTGGGCGAGGCCACCAACACCAACAAGTTCCATAAAGCATGCCCCGAACGCTACTTCGACATGGGCATCTCCGAGGCGGATATGATGGCGACCGCCGCCGGCTTCGCCGCCGCGGGCAAGATCCCCTTCGCCTCCACCTTCGCCGTATTCGCCGCCGGCCGCGCCTTCGACCAGGTGCGCAACTCCATCGCCTATCCCAACCTGGGGGTCAAGATCGGCGCCACCCACGCCGGCATCTCCGTGGGCCCCGATGGCGGCTCGCACCAGGCCATCGAGGACATCGCCCTCATGCGCGCCCTGCCCAACATGACGGTCATCTGCCCCTCCGACGATGTGGAGGCCCGCGCCGCCACCTTCGCCGCCGTTGACATCGACGGCCCCGTCTACCTGCGTTTCTCGCGCTACGCCACCAAGACCTTCCACAACGACGACTATACCTTCAAGGTGGGCAAGGGCGAGATCTTGCGCGAGGGCGCCGACGTGGCCCTCATCGCCTGCGGCCTCATGGTGAACGAGGCGCTCGCCGCCGCCGAGGAGCTTGCCGGCTTTGGCGTGTCGGCCCGCGTGGTCAACATGCCCACCATCAAGCCTCTCGACAACGATCTCGTGCTCGACTGCGCCCGCACCTGCGGAAAGATCGTCACCTGCGAGGAGGCCACCATCATCGGCGGCTTGGGTTCGGCGGTGTGCGAGCTCACCGCGCGCATGTGCCCCGTCCCCGTGGCGCGCCTGGGTGTGAACGACGTCTTCGGCAAATCCGGCGACGTTCCCGGCCTGTTCGAGGAATACGGTCTCACCGCAGCACATATCGTCAAAAAGGTCAATAGTCTTCTGAGCTGATCCGGTGGACGGATCTGATAAGCCGCTTGTCGAATTGCCTCCCGAAACCTACTGGAAATGGTTCGGCATTTGTTCCAGAATGCTATGAGTTGGTCGCATGAAACAGTGTTTCACGCGAAGGGCCATAGTATTGTCTAGGGATAAGGGGATGTGAGCATGAGCAAGAATCTTTCGCGCAGGGACTTCCTTGCCGCTTCCGGTGCTCTCGCCGGCCTGGGCCTCTACGGCTGCGGCGGCGGAAATGCCGACGGCGAGGGCGGCGGGGCCGGTGGCGGCGGCGAAGCTGCGAACATCGAGGGTTACGATGCAGAGCTCGTGGCTGCAGCCCAGGCCGACGGCGAGCTTGTCGTCGTGGGCACCTGCGAGGAGCCCTACATCATCGCCGCATGCGACAAGTTCACCGAGATGTTCGGCATCAAGACCAGCTGGCAGCGTCTGGGCGGCGGCGAGGTCCTCGCCAAGGCTCAGGAGGAGAACGGCAACCCCTCCTCCGACGTGTGGTTCGGCGGCGGCTGCACCTCCTACGTTCAGGCAGCGAACGACGGCCTGCTGATGAAGTACAGTCCGGCTAACCTCGCGGCGGTTACCAACAAGAACTTCACCTCCACCGACGGCACCTGGGTGGGCATCTACTACGGCATCCTCGGCTTCCTCACCAACAACGAGGAGCTCGGAGCCCTCGGCATCGATGCCCCGCAGGACTGGCCCGACCTTCTCGACGAGAAGTACCAGGGCCTCATCTGGTCGTCCAACTACAACACCGCCTCCACGGCCGAGCTGATCCTCAACACGGTCATCCAGAAGTACGGCCATGACGGCGGTATCCAGTATCTCGTCGATCTCGACAAGAACGTCGCGCAGTACACCAAGAGCGGCGGCGGCCCGTCCAAGTCCATCGGCGTCGGCGAGTGCTCGATCGGTATCAACTTCCTTCATGACGGCGTGTATCAGATCGTCGACAACGGTTACGACAACATCGGTCTCGTCGCGCCCAGCTCCGGTGCCTCCTACGAGGTCGGCGCCTCCGCCGCCTTCGAGGGCTGCGCCCATCCCAATGCGGCCAAGCTGTGGCTTGAGTACGTGCTCACGCCCGAGTGCGTCAACCAGGCCAAGGAGGTCGGCTCCTATCAGTTCCTCGTCATCGAGGGCGCCGAGCAGCCCCAGGTCGCCATCGACATGGGCGTCGATCCCGACAACGTGATGGACTTCGATTTCGCCGACATGATGGCGAACACCGCCCAGTACAAGGAAGACATCATGGCGGCTCTCGGCGGCGGCGACGATCGCTTCAAGACCGAGTAATCGTCGTGTCTTCAGCTCGAACCCATCGCAGGTGAGTCATGTGCGCGGGTGGATGGGCGACCATCCGCCCGCCTCTTGTATCTATCCGCTGACAAGAGAGGAAGCCCGATGGCAACTGCGCAAGGCGCGTCGTTGGATCGCAAGAAGCTCATGGCCGATCCCATCATGGTTTCGACCATCGTGGTTCTCGTCGTATTCCTGACGCTCTTCATCATCTACCCGCTCGTGATCCTTCTCGTGGACTCCTTCATCGGCGATGGCGGCTTCACGCTCGACATCATCAAGGGCGTGCTCGCCAAGCCCGCCTTCAAGACGGCCATCGTGAACACGCTGATCATCGGCGCCGTCACCGGCGTGCTTTCCACCCTCATCGGCCTGCTGTTCGCGTACGTCGAGGTATACGTGCGGCTTAAGACCAGATTCTTGAGCGGTCTGTTCAAGGTCGTCTCCATCCTGCCGGTCGTGTCGCCCCCGTTCGTGCTCTCGCTCTCAATGATCCTGCTCTTCGGGCGCTCGGGCATCATCTCCAAGACGCTGCTGGGTATCCAGAATTCCAACATCTACGGCATGCGTTCGATCATCATCATCCAGACGATGACCTTCTTCCCCGTGTGCTACATGATGCTCAAGGGCCTGCTCAAGAACATCGACCCGTCCCTCGAGGAGGCTGCCCGCGATATGGGTGCGAGCCGCTGGAAGGTCTTCACCAGCGTCACCTGGCCGCTCCTGCTCCCCGGCATCGGCAATGCCTTCCTCGTGACGGTCATGGAATCCATCGCCGACTTCGCCAACCCCATGATGATCGGTGGCAACGTCGATACGCTTGCGACGTCGATCTACTTGCAGATCACGGGCAACTACGACAAGCAGGGCGCCGCTGCGATGGCCGTGGTGCTGCTCTCCATCACCTTCATCATGTTCTTCGTCCAGAAGTACATCCTCGAGGCTAAGGCAACGGCCACGCTCACGGGCAAGGCCAGCCGTCAGCGCATGCTCATCACCGACCGCTCGGTGCGCGTGCCGCTCGTCATCCTCTGCGCCGGCGTGGCCATCTTCGTCATCGCGATGTACATCTGCGTGCCGTACGGATCGCTCATCAAGACCTGGGGACGCGACTACACCCTCACGTGGAAGTGGTATGAGAAGGTCTTCGTCAACTACCGAGGCGGCCAGGCCTTCACCGACTCCTTCCTGATGGCCCTCATCGCCAGCCCGCTCACCGCGCTGCTTTCGATGATCATCTCGTATCTGGTGGTGAAAAAGCGTTTCGCGCTCAAGGGTTTCATCGAGTTCGCCTCCATGCTCGCCATGGCGGTTCCGGGCACAGTCCTCGGCGTCGGCTTCATCCGCGGCTACGCCAACGGCCTGTTCCGTACCGGCGCGCTGCAGTTCATCTACGGTACCACCGCCATCCTCATCATCGTGTTCATCGTGCGGTCGCTGCCCACCGGAACGCGCTCGGGCATCTCGGCGCTGCGCCAGATCGATAAATCGATCGAGGAGTCCGCATACGACATGGGTGCCAACAGCTTCGAGGTCTTCATGACCGTCACCCTGCCGCTCATCAAGGACTCCTTCCTCTCCGGTCTCGTGACGGCCTTCGTGCGCTCCATCACGGCGATCTCGGCGGTCATCCTCGTGGTCACGCCGGCGACCCTGCTCATCACGGTCCAGATCAACGAGTATGCCAACCGCGGCGAGTTCGCCGTGGCCTGCGCGTTCTCGACCATTCTGATTCTCATCACCTATGCTGCGGTGCTGGGCATGAACATCTTCATCAAGTACTTCGGCACGAGCAAAGCCCAAGAGGAGGACTAAACGATGGCAAAAGAGAAGAAAGGCGTGAGGATCGAGCACGTCTCCAAGATCTACCAGGATCCCAAGACCGGCCAGGACTTCTACGCGGTGCACGACGCCAACATCGACATCGAGCCGGGCGAATTCGTCTGCCTGCTCGGCCCCTCGGGCTGCGGCAAGACCACCATCCTGCGCATGATCGCCGGCTTCGAGAGCCCGGACGAGGGCGAGATCTACCTGGGCGGCGAGGCCATCAACGAGCTCACCCCCAACAAGCGCGACACCGCCATGGTGTTCCAGAGCTACGCGCTGCTGCCGCACTACAACATCTTCGACAACGTGGCCTACGGCCTCAAGCTGCGCAAGATGGATGAGAAGACCATCAAGGACAAGGTCACCCGCATCCTCGGCCTCGTGGGCCTCGAGGGTATGGAGAACCGCATGACCAACCAGCTCTCCGGCGGCCAGCAGCAGCGCGTCGCGCTCGCCCGCGCGCTGGTCATCGAGCCGGGTGTGCTGCTCTTCGACGAGCCGCTGTCCAACCTCGACGCCAAGCTCCGCGTGGACATGCGCAACGAGATCCGCCGCATCCAGCAGGAGGCCGGCATCACGGCGGTGTACGTCACGCACGACCAGTCGGAGGCCATGGCCATCTCCGACAAGATCATCATCATGAAGAAGGGCGTCGTCGATCAGATCGGCACCCCGCATGAGATCTACTACCAGCCCAAAGACGAGTTCGTGGCCGACTTCATCGGCGAGTCTAACTTCCTGCACGGATCCATCGCGGGTATCGAGGGCAACCGTGCCATCGCTTCGATCGAGGGCTGCGAGGTGCCCGTCTCCGCCGTCGAGGGCATGTCGGCGGGCGATGATTGCACGCTGGTCCTGCGCCCCGAGGCTGCCCTGCTCGCCGATACGGGCGTGCTGCCCTGCACGGTGGTGCTGTCGCGCTTCATGGGCAACTATCAGAATTACCAGGTCATGGTGGGCGACACGCTGGTCAAGATCACCGACTTCAATCCCAAGAACCACAAGATCTACGAGGTGGGCGACAGGGCTTTCGTGGACTTCAAGCCGGAAGACGTGCATGTGCTCTCGGGCGAGGGCGGCTTCACGGTGGAGAACATCTAGCTTCGCCCGTACAGCCCGCTCTGCAACGCATGCGCCCCCGGATCGGCTCCGGGGGCGCTCTTCTCGCCAACCCCCATTCGGGCACCATTCGGGGAGTATCCCCCCATTGGGGGAGTATCCCCGAATGGGGGGGTGCTGCTCCGGCCCTAAAGCGACCGTCTGCGATGATGTGCGTCATGCTCATGCTTTCGTTATAGTACGGTTTTCCTGATTCAGAGAGCCGTCATCAGGAGGTCGGTAGCCATGCTTGACATGCTTGCCAACTTCGCCCCCGTCGTCGAAGCGCTCGCCACCGTCATTGCCCTTCTCTATGCACGCAGAGAGTGGAAGGACAGCAAGCGGCAGAGGGAGCAGCAGGTGCAGGAGCAGCTTGATGTCGAGAGGGAGCGCATGGCCCAGGAGCGCGAGCGCGCCGTACGCGAGGAGGAACGCATCAACGACCAGATTCGTCTGCTCTCAATCGACCTCATCCGGCCCGTCTTCATTTCGGAAAGCCAAGGAAGCTCCAGCCAGACGTCAGGCAATTGCCAGGCAAGGAAGAATAGCGATTACTTTGAAGCCCTTCGCATCATCAACCACTCCGACACGACTTTCAGGAATTTCGAGATCACAGCCTGGGGCTTCTATTCCAAGAAAGCGAACGAGATGCACCGGTTTGTCCCCTTCCTGCCTCAAGGTGAGTACATCCTCTGCTTTCCATCAGCACACGAAGTCTTTCCCCATCTCGGTGTTACGAATGTCAATCCGCTTATCCCCATCGATCGTCTTGACGAACTGATGCTCGAAAAGAAGAAGTTCTTCCTCTCGACACGGTATCGGGATGGAGACGGCCATAAGGGTTTCCCAGTAGAGTTCAATTACGAGGCCTCCTGCCAGGACATTCGCAACACCACATGGCGCATATGCGGCGAGAATGGTGCGATTGGCGGCTGGCAGAAGGACGACGAGGCATGATGCACTCCTCCCACCAGAGCTGCCACACGCGCCCCGCATGAACCAGAAATGCACCTGCGCATGTCGCCCTCGGGCAGCTCCATCACGGTCAGCCCGACGGTCCCGACCCGCGTGGTCAGGGGCCTGCTCCTGGTGCCGTTGCGCGAGCCGGTCCTTCCGCTCGTCCGCCCATGGGGTCCGGCGTGCAGCTGCTCGGCGGACTCGTCGCGCATCGCGGCGTTCAGGGACTCCTGGAGCAGCAACCTGAACGCGTCCCCGCCGGAGTCTGCGAGGAGCCGTAGGATCACCTCCTGGCAGAGGGCGATATTGGTCTGGGCCATGTTCGTCCTCAAAGTCCCTTGCGGTTTGGCGATTGCGAGTCTACCTGGAAGAGGACCTCTGGCCCGTTTTGCTTTTACACCACTTTAGGGACTTGGCCCCGCCATGGCACCGAAACGCCCTATTCCTGCGCCTTGAGCCGCGAGAAGGCCTTATTCCTTAGGAACAAGGCCTTCTCGTGTCGAAAATCGTAGGAATAAGGCATTGCGGAGCCACGGTCTGTGCGTGCCCCGCTCGGGGAGTATCCCCCAATGGGGGAGTATCCCCGAGTGGGAGAGGGCGTATGCCGTGCGCGGATGGGCTACGCGATCACGCGAACGCGGATGACGCCGTCGATCGATGAGAGCTTCTCGACGAGGGCCGGCTCGACCGTGCCGCCAGCGAGTTCCACCAGCGTGTAGGCCACATCGCCCGACGCCTTGTTGGCCAGATTCTCGATATTGAGGCCGGCATCGGAGATGTTGTTGGTGATCTGGCCGATCATGTTGGGAATGTTGCGGTTGATGATGGAGATGCGCGTGTTGCCGTTCTTGCGGCCCAGATCCACGCGGCCGAAGTTGACCGAGTTGATCACGTTGCCGTTCTCGAGATAATCCATGAGCTCGTCGGCGGCCATGACGGCGCAGTTGTCTTCCGACTCGCGCGTGGAGGCGCCCAGATGCGACGTGATGATCGCGTTGGGCATCTGCGTGGAGACGGAGTTGGCGAAGTCGGTCACATAGCGGCGCACGTGGCCCGACTGCAGCGCCGCCGTGAGGGCGATCTCATCCACGAGGGAATCGCGCGCGAAGTTGACGATGATCACGCCGTCCTTCATCGCGGCGATCTCATCGGCGCCGATCATGCGCTTGGTGGAGGAGAGCACCGGCACGTGCAGGGTGATGAAATCGGCCTGCTCCAGGATCTCGGACAGCTTGCTCACGTGCATGACATGGCGATCGAGGCCCCATGCGGCGTTGACCGAGAGATGCGGATCGAAGCCGAGCACCCGCATGCCCAGCTGGCGGCAGGTGTTGGCAACCTGAGCGCCGATGGCGCCCAGTCCGATGACGCCGATGGTCTTGCCGGCGAGCTCGGTGCCCGCGTAGTCCTTCTTGATCTTCTCGACGGTTTTGGATATGTCGGGGTCGTCGGAGTGGGTGCGCACCCATTCGATGGAGCCCACGATGTCGCGCGAGGCCAACAGCAGACCCGCGATGGTCATCTCCTTGACGGCATTGGCGTTGGCACCGGGTGTGTTGAAGACCACGATGCCCATGTTCGCGCACGTGTCGAGGGGGATGTTGTTGACGCCGGCGCCTGCGCGCGCGATGGCGAGCAGGTTCTTGGGCATCTCGACCTCGTGGAGGTTGGCGCTGCGCACGATGACGGCATCGGCATCGGCGGCATCGTCCACGAAGCCGTAGTTGCTGCCGAAGCGGTCGGTGCCCACCTTGGCGATGTTGTTGACGCAGTGGATGTTGAACATGGCGCGACTCCTGTCGTATGCGGCCCGCAGCCTAGTGCGCGGCCTCGAAATCCTTCATGAACGCGACGAGCTTCTCGACGCCCTCGACGGGCATGGCGTTGTAGAGCGACGCACGCATGCCGCCCACCGAGCGATGGCCCTTGAGGTTGACGAAGCCGGCGGCTGAGGCGGCCTTCACGAATGCGGCGTCGAGGTCCTGATCGCCCGTGACGAACGGCACGTTCATGAGCGAGCGGTCGCACGCGCGCACGGTGCCCGCGAAGAGCGCCGACTCGTCGAGGAAGTCGTAGAGGATCTTGGCCTTGGCGACGTTGTGCTCCCGCATGGCCTCGAGGCCGCCCTTGGCCATGATCCACTTGAACACCTTGCCGCACACGTAGATGGCCCAGCAGTTGGGCGTGTTGTAGAGCGAGCCGGCGTCGGCCTGGGTGCGCCAGTTGAGCATGGTGGGGCAGCCGTCCACGGGTCCTGCGGGGATCAGGTCCTCGCGGATGACCGAGATCACGAGCCCCGCGGGGCCGACGTTTTTCTGCACGCCGCCGTAGAGCACGCCGTAGCGGGCGATATCGTGGGGCTGCGAGAGGAACAGGGAGCTCACGTCGGCGACGAGCGGCTTTCCCTTGGTGTCGGGCAGCTCGTGGTAGACGGTGCCGTAGATGGTGTTGTTCTCGCAGATGTAGACGTAATCGGCATCCGCGCGCACGGGTAGGTCCGCGCAGGTGGGGATGTAGGAGAAGGTCTTGTCGGCGGAGCTGGCGATCGTCTCGGCGTCGATGATGCGCGCGGCCTCCTGATAGGCCTTCTTGGCCCACTGGCCGGTGATGAGGTAGTCGGCCTTGCCGGAGGCGCCCGGCAGTGCGCAGAGGTTCAACGGCACGGCCGCGAACTGCTGGGACGCGCCGCCCTGCAGGAACAGCACCTTGTAAGTTTCGGGAACGCCCACGAGCGCGCGGAAATCGGCCTCCGCCTCGTCGATGATGGCCTGGTACTCGGCGGATCGGTGGCTCATCTCCATGACGGACTGGCCGGAACCCCGGTAATCGAGCATCTCGGAGGCGCACGCGCGGAGCACCTCTTCGGGGAGTACGGCGGGACCTGCGGAGAAGTTGTACACACGTGCCATGCGGGGCTCCAATCCTCTGTTTCAGGGCGTCTCAACCTTAGCCCCGAAATCGAAGGGCGCGGTGCGAGAGGCGCCCTTGTTTCCAAGAATTATCAAAGGTGCGCTGGTTTATACGTAGAACAGCATATCGTTATAGCTCGGAACAGGCCAGTAGTCGTTGCCGCAGAGGCGTTCCATGGCGTCCACCGTGCGGCGCATGTGCTCCATGGCGGGGATGACCACCTCGAGGTAGTAGTCGCACTGCTCCTGCGGCGTCGACTTGGCCTGCGCCTCCTTGTTCTCGGATTCGAGATCGGATACGGCGGCGTAGATGGTGTCGATGCCGGCGGTGAGGGTGCGCACGATCTCCTTCTCGGCGAACGCCTCGATCCCGACCCCCTCCTTGGTGGCCACGGAGGTCGCCACAGTGCCGGAATAGTCGATGAGCGCGGGCAGGTAGAGGTGGCGCACCATGTAGCTCATGGTGTTTGCCTCGATGTTGAGGAGCTTCTCGTACTGCTCGCACTTGGAGACGTACTGCGCATTGAGCTCATTGGCGTTGAGCACGCCGTACTTCTCGAAGAAGGCCACGTTGGCGGGGGTCACGAGGGCGGGCAACGCCTCGGGCGTGGTTTTGAGGTTGGCGAGGCCGCGTGCCGCCGCTTCCTTCTCCCAGTCGTCGGAGTAGCCGTTGCCCTCGAAGATGATCCGCTGATGCGCCTTGAAGGTCGCGCGCGTCCAGGCCATGGCCTCGGCCTTGAAGTCCTCGGCGGCAACGTCCTCCAAGCTGGTGGCGAACCGATCGAACTGCTCGGCCACGGCGGTGTTGATGACCACGTTGGGGTCGGAGACGTTCTGCTGGCTGCCGCACATGCGCAGTTCGAACTTGTTGCCTGTGAAGGCGAGGGGCGAGGTGCGATTGCGGTCGGTGTTGTCGCGGATGACGTTGGGCAGCGCGGGAACGCCCAGGTCCATGAGCTCGCGGCCGTGCGCCTCGGAGTGGGTGCCGTTGACGAGGGCCTCCACGACGGGGGAGAGGTTGTCGCCCAGAAAGACCGACACGATGGCCGGCGGGGCCTCGTTGGCGCCCAGGCGGTGATCGTTGCCGGCGGACGCCACGGATGCGCGGATCAGGTCGGCGTGCTCGTCGACGGCGGCCACCAGGCACGCCAGGATAACGAGGAACTGCAGGTTATGCTCGGGGTCATCGCCCGGCTCCAGCAGATTGTAGCCGTCTGAGGAAAGCGACCAGTTGTTGTGCTTGCCCGAGCCGTTCACGTAGGCGAAGGGCTTCTCGGCGAGCAGGCACGCCAAGCCATGGTGGCCGGCGAGGAGCTTCATCTTCTCCATGGTGAGAAGGTTGTTGTCGACGGATGCCGTGCCCTGTTCGTAGATGGGCGCGAGCTCATGCTGGCAGGGCGCCACCTCGTTGTGCTTGGTTTTTGCGGGGATGCCGAGCTGCCAGAGCTCGTTGTCGAGCTCCTTCATGAACTCGTTGACGGTGGGGCGGATGGCGCCGAAGTAGTGCTCGTCGAGCTCCTGGCCCTTGGAAGGCTCGCAGCCGAAGAGCGTGCGGCCGCACAGCACGAGGTCGGGCCGCGCCTGGAAGTCCTCCTCGCGGATGAGGAAGTATTCCTGCTCGGGGCCGATGTTGGTGAGCACGCGCTTGGGGTGGCGGCCGAAGAGCGCCAGCAGGCGCTTGGCCTGCGCTTCGAGCACGACCTGGCTGCGCAGGAGCGGCGTCTTCTTGTCGAGCGCCTCGCCCGTATAGGAGATGAAGGCCGTGGGGATGCAGAGCACCTCGTCTTTGATGAAGGCGGGGCTGGTCGGGTCCCACACGGTGTAGCCGCGCGCCTCGAAGGTGGAGCGGATGCCGCCCGAGGGGAAGCTCGATGCATCGGGTTCGCCCTGCACGAGCTCCTTGCCGGAAAACGTCATGAGCACGCTGTCATCGTTGTTGAGCGTGATGAAGCTGTCGTGCTTCTCGCTCGTGATGCCGGTAAGGGGCTGGAACCAGTGCGTGTAATGCGTGGCACCCTTCTCGAGCGCCCATTCCTTCATGGCGTGGGCCACCTCGTTGGCGATATCGATGTCGAGGGGCTCGCCGTCGTTGATGACGCGCGAAAGCTCTTTGTACGTTGGTTTGGGCAGGCGCTCCTGCATAACCGCCTCGGTGAAGACGAGGCTGCCGTACACGCTGCTCACGCGGTTCTTTGCCATTGCTGCCCCTTCGCTCGCATGATGACCTATTGTCGCACGAAACGCATGCGCGCTCACATGATATGCGTAACCAGTTTAGACCCCTATTGTTTCGGGGCAATGAAAAGATGCGCCAGGCTGCGGCAAGCGCGGCGCGCCGCGTTCGGTGCGCGAGACGCGCGGGACCGCTCGGTCAGGTACGATGGCGTCCCGCTCGAAGCTGTCAGAATGGCATAATTTCCCGCTTTTCTGCTGAAAAACGGTGCCGGAAAAAACGGGGGTTACCTTCTCGAGTCCTGTACCTGCGCAAACAAAGGCGCCCTTTTCGCCCGATGGAGAATCGAGCCGCAAAATCGGCAGAAAAGCGGAAAATTATGCCATCTGGACAAATCGACGTGTAACCCTGTCGCACCCGGCGGGCCGCATCCCACCGTCGCGGTACAATCGAAGGCAGCGAATCCAACCGAAGGAGCAATCATGGCCGAAGCATCCCCCGAGCGCCGCACCATAGCCGTCATCGATGGCAACTCGCTCATGCATCGAGCGTTCCACGCCATTATGCAGCCTATGACCGCGCCGGATGGACGCCCCACCAATGCGCTGTTCGGCTTCTTCAATATGTTCATCAAGATGGTCGAGACCTTCCGGCCCGATGGCGTCATCTGCGCGTTCGATAAGGGCAAGCCGCGCATGCGCATGGAGATGCTGCCGCAGTACAAGGCCCAGCGGCCGCCTATGGACGAGCGGCTGCACACTCAGTTTCCCATGGTGAAGGAGCTGCTGCGCGTTCTCGACGTGCCGGTGTGCGAGGTCGAGGGCTGGGAAGGCGACGACATCCTGGGCACGCTCGCGCGGCGCGGCGAGGCCGCCGGCTACGAGATGCTGCTGTTCACGGGCGACCGCGACATGTATCAGCTGGCCACCGACAACATCAAGATCGTCTCCACCAAGAAGGGCGTATCGGACGTGACGATCATGACGCCCGAGAGCGTGGACGACCTCTACCACGGCATCACGCCCGAGCTCGTGCCCGACTTCTACGGCCTCAAGGGCGACAGCTCCGACAACATCCCCGGCGTGCCGGGCATCGGGCCCAAGAAGGCGGCGGCGCTCATCGTGGAGTACGGATCGCTCGACGAGGTGCTCTCGCATGCCGACGAGGTGAAGGGCAAGATGGGCGAGAATCTGCGCGCCCACAAGGATGACGCGCTGCTTTCGCGCGCCATCGCCACCATCATGACCGATGCGCCCATCGACCTCGATTTGGCCGATGCGACGTTTCCCACATTCGAACCAGCCGAGGTCAAGCGGGCCTTCTCGGAGCTGGGCTTCACCGGCCTCACCGGACGGCTCGTGCGCCTGGCGGGCGCAGACGCGCTCGCTGCTGCCGGGGAACGGCCCGAGGAGCTTCTCGAAGCTCCGCTCACGGGCGATGCCGCCCGCGCCGCGCTCGACGAGGCGCGTGCCCAAAACGCGCGCGTGGGCGTGGCATATGCCGAAGACGCGCAGTCCGCAGGTCAGTTGGCGCTGCTCTTCGCCGACGAAGCCCCGCGGGGCGTGCTCTATGCGAGCTGCGAGAAGGGCCTGCTCCGCTTTGAGGGCGAGGATGCGCCGGCGGTGCTCGAGGAGCTCATGCGCGGCAAGGCAGCGCTGGCCGCCATGGATATGAAGGCGCTCGTGCACGTGCTCTCGCCTGCGGATTCTTCCAAGCCTGAGCGCGTATCGGCAGCGGAGCTGGACACGGCGGCCGTCTTCGACTGCGGCATCGCGGCCTATCTGCTCGACTCCGAGCGCTCATCCTACGATGCACCGGGCCTCGCGCTGACGTATCTGGGATCTGCGTTGCCCGAGCCTACGGATGACGTGGACGCCGTGGCGCTCGAGGCCTATGCCGCGCGCCTGCTGGCGGATCCGCTCGGGGCAAAGCTCGCCGAGACCGGCGCCGCCGGGCTCTTCCGCGATATCGAGATGCCGCTCGTGCCCGTGCTCGCCGCCATGGAGCGCGCGGGCCTGCTCGCCGACCCTGCGATTCTGGCCCGGCAGTCCGCCGAGCTCGGGTCCGAGATCGACTGCATGGTCGACGCCATCTACGGACAGGCGGGCGAGCAGTTCAACATCGATTCCCCCATGCAGCTCTCCCACGTGCTGTTCGACGTGCTGGGACTGCCCACCGCAGGTCTCAAGAAGACGCAGCGCGGGTACTACTCCACCAATGCCAAGGTGCTCGAGGATCTTGCCGCCCGCTACGACATCGTGGCGCGCGTGCTGGAGTATCGCGAGCGCGCCAAGATCAAGAGCACCTATCTGGACGCCCTGCCCGCGCTTATCGCCGGCGACGGGCGCATCCACACCACGTTCAACCAGACCGTCGCGGCCACGGGGCGCCTCTCCAGCTCGGAACCCAACCTGCAGAACATCCCCACGCGCAGCGAGCTGGGCCACCGCGTGCGCCAGGCGTTCACGGTGGGGGAGGGCAACGTCTTTCTCGCGTGCGATTACTCGCAGATCGAGCTGCGCCTGCTGGCGCATCTCTCGGCCGACGAGCATCTGGTGGCCGCCTTCAACGAGGGCGCCGACTTCCACTCCGCCACGGCCGCGCGCGTCTTCGGCGTGCCGGTGGAGCAGGTCACGGGCGAGCTGCGCAGCCGCGCCAAGGCCGTGAACTTCGGCATCGTGTACGGGCAGCAGGCCTACGGGCTGGCAACCAGCCTCAAGATTCCGCGCTGGGAGGCGCAGGAGATGATCGACCGCTACTTCGAGGCGTACCCGGGCGTGCGCGCCTTCCTCGACGCGCAGGTGAAGCTCGCGCACGAGCAGGGCTACGTGGAGACCATGTACGGAAGGCGCCGCTATGCGCGCGAGATCGGCTCGCGCAACTTCCAGGAGCGGGCATTCGCCGAGCGCACGGCCATGAACCACCCCATGCAGGGTACCGCCGCCGATATCGTGAAGATCGCCATGATCCGCGTGGACGAGCTGCTGCGCGAGGAAGGCATGCGGTCGAAGATGATCCTGCAGATCCACGACGAGCTTGACTTCGAGGTGCCCGAGGATGAGATCGAGACGCTTTCATCGCTCGTGCGCGAGACCATGGAGGGCGTGGCCGAGCTGCGCGTGCCGCTCATCGCCGAGGTGAGCTACGGCCCCACGTGGGCGGAGGCCAAGTAGTGGCGGGTACGGGCATGCAGGTGACGATCTTCACCGATGGGTCGTCGCGGGGCAATCCCGGCCCCGGCGGCTACGGTGCCGTGCTGCTCTACGTCGATTCCAAGGGCACCGAGCACCGCAAGGAGCTCTCGGGCGGCTATCGTCTCACGACCAACAACCGCATGGAGCTCATGGCGCCCATCGCGGCCCTCGAGGCGCTCAAACGCCCCTGTTCGGTTGAGATCCACTCCGACTCGCAGTACGTGGTGAATGCGTTCAACAAGCGCTGGATCGACGGGTGGCAGACGCGTGGCTGGAAGGGTGCGGATAAAAAGCCCGTTAAGAACATCGATCTCTGGCAGCGGCTGCTCACGGCCATGGCCCCCCACGAGGTGCGCTGGATGTGGGTGAAGGGGCATGCGGGCGACGAGCTCAATGAGCGGTGCGACGGGCTTGCCACCACGGCGGCCGACGGCGCGGACCTGCTCGTCGACGCGGGATTCGAAGGGGTATAGTGCGCTGGGGAAGCCGGCACCGCCGCGCTCTTTGCCGCATAACCGAGGCGCTTATGCGGCAGCAATCCTGTTTCCGCAGGTCAGATGATTGATAATTACTTCAACTAAAGAGGTATGCGGCAAAGCGAGGCTAACCCACCCGATCAACGACACGCGCCAGAGGACCTGTCCGGCTCGCGTAGGCACATCGCGCGCACGGCCGCACCCCTCATCGGCGGAATTTGTCGTTAATTCCCGCTCATACCTTGCAAAACGATTATCTGCTCAACTACAATGTTCTTTCGTATGGGCAAGCCCGCCCGTGCAAGGCATCTGTAGGCCCCCGAGTGCATGTAAGTTCCAGCATAACCACGGGTTTTGCGAAGACGACCATGGCGACCGGGGCCCCGTTTCGGAAGGGGTCCACTTTGAGTGAGATTCAGAATTCATCCATCTTCGCCCTGGATGACATCACAGACGAAGAGATGAACAACCTGATCGACGGCACCGTCACTGACTTCGATGAGGGTGATTTGGTCACCGGTACCGTGGTCAAGCTCGAGCGCGATGAGGTGCTCCTCGATATCGGCTACAAATCCGAGGGCGTCATTCCTGCCCGCGAGCTCTCAATCCGCAAGGATATCAATCCGTCCGAGATCGTCAACTTGGGCGATAAGATCGAGGCGCTCGTCCTCCAGAAGGAAGACAAGGAGGGCCGTCTGGTCCTCTCCAAGAAGCGCGCCGAGTACGAGCGCGCATGGAGTGCCGTCGAGGAGAAGTTCAACAACGGCGAGACCGTCGAGGGCGAGGTCATCGAGGTCGTCAAGGGTGGCCTGATCCTCGACATCGGCCTGCGCGGCTTCCTGCCCGCCTCCCTCGTCGACCTCCGCCGCGTCAAGGATCTCACCGCGTTCATGGGCACCCGCGTCGAGGCCCGCGTCATCGAGATGGATCGCAACCGCAACAACGTCGTGCTTTCCCGCCGCATCGTCCTCGAGGAGGCCCGCAAGGCCGAGCGCCAGGAGATCTTGGGCAAGCTCCAGCCGGGCATGAAGCTCAAGGGCACCGTTTCCTCCATCGTCGACTTCGGCGCCTTCGTCGATCTCGGCGGTATCGACGGTCTGGTGCACATCTCCGAGCTCTCCTGGAACCACGTCAACCATCCGTCCGAGGTCGTCAAGGTCGGCCAGGAGGTCGAGGTCCAGGTTCTCGAGGTCGATCTCAACCGCGAGCGCATCTCCCTCGGTCTCAAGCAGACGCAGGACGATCCCTGGCACTCCCTCGTCAAGAAGTACCCCGTCGACGCTATCGTCGAGGGTGCCGTCACCAAGCTCGTCACCTTCGGCGCCTTCGTCGACCTCGGTGACGGCGTTGAGGGCCTCGTGCACATCTCCGAGATGGCCAAGACCCACGTCGATGCCCCCGCGCAGGTGTGCGCCGTGGGCGATGTCGTGAAGGTCATGGTGCGCGAGATCGACCTCGATCGCCGCCGCATCTCCCTCTCCATGAAGGCCGCCGCCGAGACCTTGGGTCTCGATGTCGAGGTCAGGCCGCTGCCCGAGGGCGAGAAGCCCGCTGCCTCCGCCGACGATGCCGCCGAGGCTGTCGAGGAGGCTCCTGCCGAGGCCGCTCCTGTCGAGGAGGCTGCCGAGGCTGTCGAGGAGGCTCCCGTCGAGGAGTAGGCTCGATCTGCATGTTCATTGCGGCGGGGTTGCCTTCCGGGCGGCCCCGCCATTGCGTATGGTAGGGTAGGGATACAAGATAGCCGCAGGCAACTTCGGGAGGTTCGCCATGGATAGACGCGCATTCCTCAAACTCATAGCCGGCTCGTCCGCCCTGATGCTCGCCGGCTGCACCGCCAACCCTCAAGAGCAGTCCGATCAAGGCTCCGAAACCGCCGACGATGCCGCCGCCACGTCCGGCGACGCCACGACCGTGCGCGTCGCAGCCCTCAAGGGCCCCACGGCCATGGGCATGGTCAAGCTCATGGCCGACGCCCAAGACGGCCCCGTCGACGGCAACGCCTACGAGTTCCAGCTTCTCGCATCGCCCGACGAGCTGAGCCCGCTCGTGTTCAAGGGCGATGTGGACATCGCCTGCCTGCCCGCCAACCTCGCCGCCGTGCTCTACTCCAAAACAGAGGGCGGCGTGCGCGCCTGCGCCATCAACACCCTGGGCGTGCTCTATATCTGCGAGAAGGGCGATGCCATCACCGAGGTGGGCGACCTCGCGGGCAAGACCCTCTACGCCAGCGGCAAGGGCGCCACGCCCGAGTACGCCCTGCAGTACGTGCTCGAGGGCGCGGGCATTGCCGATCAGGTCAACGTGGAGTGGAAGAGCGAGCACAGCGAGTGCGTGACGGCCCTTGCGAGCGATCCCTCCGGCGTGGCCATGCTGCCGCAGCCCTTCGTCACGGCCGCTCAGGTTCAAGACGATGCCATCCGCGTGGCGCTCGACCTCAACGAGGAATGGGCGCGCGTGGCCGAGGCAGACGGCTCCGGCAGCGCGCTCGTAACCGGCGTCACCATCGTGCGCGCCGAGTTCGCCTTCAAGAACCCCGAGGCGTTCAAAGCCTTCATGGACCGCTACGAGGCCTCCGTCGCGTGGGTCAACGCCCACACCGACGATGCCGCCGCGCTGATCGGCTCCTTCGACATCATCGCCGAACCCGTGGCCAAGCGGGCGCTTCCGCACTGCAACATCGTGTGCATCACGGGCGACGAGATGAAGCGCATGCTCGACGGCTACCTCTACACGCTCGCCAAGGCCAATGCGGAGTCGGTAGGCGGGTCGGTCCCGTCCGACTACTTCTACGAGCTCCCGTAGCGCCGTGGACGAGCACGCACGTTCACACAGCGGCGTTTCCGTGCGCGGTCTCATCGGGCGCGCGTGGCCCATCCTCGTGTGGATCGCCGTCTGGGCGCTTGCCGCACGGATGCTCGCCCAGCCCGTGCTGCTGCCCTCGCCCCTTCAAACGCTTGCGCGCCTCGCAGCGCTCGCGCAGGAGGGCGAGTTCTGGCGCTCCATCGTCCGTTCGCTGGGCGGCATCGCCGTGGGATTCGCCCTCGCATGCGTGCTCGGCGTGGCGCTTGCGGCCGCGAGCTACGCTTCCACGGCCGTGCGGCGCCTGCTCGCGCCCATCGTGGGCGCCATTAAGGCCGCGCCCGTGGCCTCGTTCATCATCCTCGTGCTCGTGTGGGTCTCATCGCGCGACCTCTCGCGCGTCATCTCGTTCTTGATGGGGTTCCCCATCGTGTACACCAACGTGCTCGAGGCGCTGCTCGCCACCGACGAGCGCATGCTCGAGATGGCGCAGGTCTTCGGCCTGTCCACCACGGCGCGCATCCGCTCCATCTACCTTTCGCAGGTGCTGCCGGCCTTCGAGGCCGCCTGCTCGCTGGCGCTGGGCTTTTGCTGGAAAGCCGGCATCGCGGCCGAGGTCATCGGCCTGCCCGACCACACCATAGGCGACCACCTGCACGATGCCAAGATCTACCTCGACACGCCCGCGCTGTTCGCGTGGACGGTCGCCATCATCGTGCTCTCCGTGGCCATCGAGCGGGCCGTGCGGGCGCTCATTTCCCGCGCCGTGGACGCCATCGAGGCGCATGCCTGATGGATGCGCTGGTCACGTTGCATAACGTGGGCAAGCGCTTCGGCGAGAAGCGCGTACTGGAGGACTTCTCGCATGCGTTCGCGCGCGATACGCTCACCTTCGTGGAGGGGCCGTCGGGCGTGGGCAAGACCACGCTGCTGCGCTTGGTATGCGGCTTGGAGCAGCCCGACGAGGGCCGCATCGAACGCGCTTCCGGCCTGCGCTTCTCGTATGCGTTTCAGGAAGACAGGCTGTGCGAGAACCTCTCCGCCGCCGCGAACGTGCGCCTGGTGTGCGCGGACCGTGCGTCCGGGCTGCCCGAGGAGCTGCTCTCCCGTCTTGGCCTCGCCGGACATGCCGCACAGGCCGTGAAGCGCCTGTCGGGCGGGGAGAGGCGCCGCGTGGCCCTTGCCCGCGCCCTCGCCGCGCCCGCCGACGTGCTGCTGCTCGACGAACCGCTCACGGGCCTCGATGATGCCGCCAAGGAGCGCGCGTGCGATCTGGTGGCGGAGCACCTGGCGGGCAAGGCGGTTCTATGGGTTGCCCATGGCACGGACGAACGCCGCCCCTTCAGCGGCTATGATGTTGTGGTGGTTCGATGAGACGCGGTCGCCTGCTCCGCCGTCTCGCCTAGGGGAGGTGCTCATGTACGTGGTCTTTCTCGCCGGAGGCATCGCCTCGGGCAAGTCCAGCGCGGCGCGCCTTCTCGAAGACGCGGGCTGCGTGCGCATCGATCTCGATCAGATCTCGCGCACGGTGCTCGAGTCCGGCGGCCCCTGCCTTGACGCCCTGGCGCAGGCCTTCGGTGGCGATATCGTGGACGCGCGCACGGGCGCCCTCGACCGTGCGCTGCTCGCTGCACGTGCCTTCGCCACGCCCGAAAACGCTGCGCTGCTGGAGCGGATCGAGATTCCCTTCATCGTGGAGCATCTGCGCGCCCAGCTGGATTCCCTCAAAGATCGGAAGGGCATCGCGGTGGTGGAGGTGCCCCTGCTCGATCGCTTCGAAGAGCACCCCTGCCACGTCGATGAGATCGTCTACGTGCACGCTCCGCGCAGCGTACGGCGCGCGCGTGCCATCGCCCGCGGCATGGACGCGGCCGATTTCGACGTGCGCGACGACCGTCAGCCGTCCGAGGACTATCTTTTCTCCCACGCCGACACCATACTTGATAACAGCGGCACGCCCGATGACCTCGCCCGCGCCACGCGCGCATGGTGGGAGCGACGCAGGGCCGCTGCCGGCTGATACCGCCCGTCCGACCCGCGAAGGATGCACATGGCACAACCGCAACCGCATTCCAATCTCCGCACCTTCATCGTGCTGTTCCTGATGTTCTCCGCATTCATCGCGGTGCCGTTCGTCATGCCCCACGTCTCGAACGCCTTTCTGTATCCCGTGTCGCATCTGGGAGACGTGCAGGCGTCGTCGGAGCGCCATGGGATCGATCCCTATCTCGTCTGCGCCATCATCCGCAGCGAATCGGGCTGGGACGATGGCGCCGTATCCGAGGTGGGGGCGGTTGGCCTCATGCAGGTCATGCCCGAGACCGCCCAGACCATGGTGAACTTCGGTCTGGTGGATGCGGAGCGCTTCCCGGTGGACGATCTCGCCAACCCCGCCGTCAACATCGAGTACGGCTGCGCCTATCTGGGTTATCTGGCAGGCGAGTTCGAGACCCTCGAGCAGGTTATCGCCGCGTACAACGCGGGCATGGGCCCCGTGCACATCTGGATGGCCGATGCCGAGACCGAAGGCGATGAGTTCGCAGATGCCATCGCCTATGCGGAGACCCGCGCCTACGTGGCGCAGGTCCTGGTGGCGTATGAGGGATACGAGGCGTCGTACCCGTCGCTATATCCCGACCCTGAGTGAGTGGAATATATCGATCAGCACATCATCGCGCCCCGCATCGATGAGGGTGCCGGTGAGCGATGCGGCTGCGCTGTGGAGGTTGGCGTCCGTTGCAGCGATGGCGGCGCGTGCGGCAAGGCCGCGCAGGCCGTCTGTATCGCCTGCGGGGATCCCTGCAGCCGCGAGCGCCGCGAGGGTCTCGTCGCCCGAGAGGTGCGCAAGCGAGCTGTCCGACTCCAGAAGCTCGGCGAGCTCGTCTTTCGCCGGCTGCAAAATAGGCGTCTGCATCATGATGGCGCGCTCGTAGCAGGCCACCGCGAGATCGCTGCGCCCGAGCTTCCATTCCATATAGGCCAGGCGATAGAAGCAGACGGCGAGGTCGTTGACCCATGAGCAGCGGCTGATGGTCTCCTTGAGCACATCGGACGCATCGTAGATGCGCGAGAGGCTCTCGAGGGCGCGCACACGCACGAGCGCGGCATCGGGCGTCGCGGGCGCGATGCGCACAAGCTCGTCGGCGTGGGCGAGCGCCTCCTCGCCGCGGTCGAGCAGCGTCAGGATGCGCGCCGCGCACGTGCGGGCGGCGTAATAGGAGTCGGGCACGAGCCTCACGGTCCGTTCATGGTCATCAAGGTTGAGGTTGAACCACACCCGTTCGATGGGTGCGTTGAAGTAGCGGTAGATCTGGTCGGAATCGTCGAGGTAGGCGCCCATCGCCGCAATGGGGGCAAGGGCATCCTCCAGCGAGGCGAGCATAGCTTCCAGATCGGCGTGCTCGGCTTCGCCGAGCGCCTCCCGGGCCTTGGCGGCCACGGTGTCGAGCAGAGCGCCCTCTACGAACATCTTGGCAAGCGCATCGGTATCGGACACGTCGACGGAACCCTCCACGAGCGCCTTGCTCACGCGCTCGGCCGCCTCGGCAACGCTCACATCCTGCGCGGCGTCGCGCACAGCCACGAGCCGCGCCACGGCATCGCCGGTGCTGCCGCCCATGTGCGCAGACACGTCCCTCCATGCCGCGACGCGGCAGGCGTTCTCGTTGATGCCCAGATCGGAGATGGTGCGGATGCCGCAGCTCGCGGCGAGCGCCGCGCTTGCGGGGCCGTGGTCGAGCTCCACGCCGGCAAAGCGCCCGCGCGGGGCTGCCGCCTCGGCGTCGATCGCGAGGAAGGGCTCCACTGGCAAAAACCAGCCGTCGGCATCGAAGGATGCGCGGATGGACGGATCGGCGGGAAAGCCCGTGGTGTCGATGGCGGGATCGTGCGATGCAGGCAGCAGCCGCGCGAGTGCGGCACGGTCGAGGTTGAACGAGATGAGCGCCTCCTTGTTGCGTACCACCCCGCAGTTGACGACGACCTGGCGGATGGCGGGATTGAGCTCGAAGGCCTTGCGGGCGCAGAGCAGGGCGCTGCGCAGCGCGTAGGCGCGGGCGGCGCCGATGCGGCCCGTGGCGTTGGCGGCGATGAACGCCATGGTGTTGGGACGGGGAACGGTGAGGTCGATGGCGAAGAGGCCGGATGCCACGTTGGCCTGCATGCCGAAGGCCATCCTGTAGGGCACGGGCACGTTCTCGACGAACTCCGCAAAGCGCAGGCGGCTCATCCACTCGCCCTGCTCGGCCGCGCCCTCGGCAACGCCGGGCAGCGTGTTCCTGGATGCGCGCGGCTCGAGGCCGGAGATGCCCCTGAGCACGTCGAGCGCGCTGCAGGTGCCGCGGCGCATGGCTTGGCTCACGTTGAGCGCGCATTCCACGCCCAGATAGCGGTCGAGGGACTCATCGGAGAGCCCGTCGGTGTTGGAACCCAGCCAGAAGCAGTCGGAGCGGCCGAGCTTGACGGCCTCGATCTTGGGGGCATCCGACCAGTCGGCAATGCCTAGAGCGTTGAGCATGGCGGCCAAGCTGGCATCGTAGGGGTCGTCCTGCGGGTGCGCGGCAAAGTCCTTGAGGGTGGCGAACACGTTGGAGGAGCGGAGCACGGCCTTCTCGAGGGGGAAACCCGGCTGGCCGGCTGCGTCGGCAACGGGTGCGACTGCGGCGGCAACGGGCGCGGGGGCAACGGACGCGGAGGGTGCCATCTCGTTTTCGGGCGAGGTGGTGCCGGCGACGGTGGTTATCTCGACGATCTTTCCGCTTGAGGCGCCTTCGGCAACGGGGCCGCCGGCAGCCGGGCGCGCGGCCGTGCCCTGCCTCTTGAGGGAGATGCCCTTGCGCATGAGCAGGGCGGCCGCAAGGGCGATCGGCACGCCTATCGCAAGGCCGCTGGCAGCTATGCCGAGGTCGCCCTCCATGGCGCCATCGACGCATGCCACGGCAACGAGGAGTGCGAACGCGCATGCGATGGATCCGAAGATGATGAGGAGCGTCGCTGCGCACCCCCTGGTCTGCTGCTTCACGGGCATCTCCTTGGCTTGAATTCTCACGTGTTCGATTGTACCCCGCGTGCGCGGTCGTGTAGGCGGCGCGTCTGCACGCGCGTGCGTTTTGTGCCACCATACTGCATATGAGATGGTGGACGGATGCGAGGATGGAGGGAGATGCGCGATGGCGATGGCCGGCCTGATCAAACGCTATGGCGCCACGGTCGCGGCTGCGGTCGTTGTCGCAGCGGTCGTCGCCGCATGCCTCGCCTTCGCCCTCGCGCCCGCCCGAGGCGCAGGGCGCGGAGGGCGTCTCGTCGCGCTCGTGCACTGCAGCGACGGCACGACGCACGCGCTGCCGCTCGATACGGATGCCGAGCTGACGATCGAGTCCGAGCTCGGATCCAACACGGTGGTTGTGGAGGACGGCGCCGTGCGCATGCGCGAGGCGGATTGCCCGCACGGCGATTGCCTGCACCAGAGCGCCATCTCCCAGCCGGGCGAGCAGATCATCTGCCTGCCGCATAGGCTCTGGATCGAGGTGGTGCCCGTCGGCGACGACGAGGCGGGCGAGATGGACGTGGATGCCGTGGCGTACGGGCCCGATGCCGTGGACACGGTGGCGAGGTAGGCCGTGGGCGGGCTCGCGTACAAGGATACGGTTCGCTGGACGCGCATCGGCGTGCTCGCGGCGTTCGCGCTCGTGCTGGGCTACCTTGAGACCTTCGTCCCCATTCCCATCCCCGGCGTCAAGCTGGGCTTGGCGAACATCGCCATCCTGCTCTGCTTCATGCGCCTCGATGCCGCAGCCGCCTTCTACGTCGTCCTCGTCAAGGTGCTGGCCCAGGGGCTGCTCTTCGGATCGCCCCTCACGTTCGCCTACTCGCTCGTCGGATCCCTGCTGGCCTTTGCCGCGATGGCGGCCACGGTGAGGATTCCGGGCATGCACCCGGCGCTGGTGTCGGTTCTGGGCGCCCTGTTCCACACGGCCGGCCAGATGCTCGTGGCTGCGGCGCTTCTGGGCACGCGCTTCGTGCAGCTTGCGGCGCCCGTGCTCATGCTGGCCGCCCTCGTCACGGGCACGGTCTGCGGTGTGCTTGCCGTGCGGGTGAACCGTGCGTTGGACGAGCGGGGAGAGAGCAGCGCGCGGGCAGTGGATGCGGCGGCGGAGCTGGAGGGGCTTCCCGCTGCGGCCGACCGTCCCGTGGGAGCCATCCTGCTCGCGTTCATCGCGTTCGCGGCGCTCGCCCTTGCCCTCGATGAGCCGGTGCCCCTCGCGGTGCTCTTCGGCGTGGCGGTCGCCGCATGTTGGGTGGCGCACACGCCGCAGCACGCAGTTTCCCGAGGCGTGCGTGCGTTTGCCGTGCTCGCTGCGATGAGCGCCCTTGCCGCCTCCGTCGGTACCGAGCCGGGCGGGGCGGGGCGAGCCACTGCGGTCATGGTGCTGCGCCTGGGCGCGGTCATGGGGATGAGCATCGCCGTGATGGGGCTCGTCTCCACGAGGGACCTGCTCTCCTTCACCGTGGGCGCGGCTCGGCGTCTCGAAGCGCGGGGCATCAACACCCAAGGGCCTCTGCTCGCGCTCAACGTGTGCCTGCAGACGCTGCCGCAGCTGGCGGCGGGCGTGGACGAAGGCGCGGCGCGTCCGCGCATCCGCACGCTCGCCGATGCCATCGTCTGCGCGTATGCGCAGGCGGAGGATGTGGCTCATGCGTTACGCCCCTCTCAAGGATCTGATCGCGCATGACCCTCACGCGGCGGCAGCTCATCTCGGCGGCAGCTTGCTTGGGCACGGCGACTCTTGCGTCTTGTGCGGCTCCGGCTGCGCGAACCCAAGAGCTCGCGACCACGCTGTTCTGCTTCGATACCGTGTGCACCCTGCGCGGCACCATGCCCCAGCATGTGCTCGACGCGGCTTCCGAACTGTGCGAACGCTACGAGCAGCTCTTCTCGCGCACCATAGGCACGAGCGACATCTCCCGTATCAATGCGGCCGGCGGGGCGCCTGTGGAAGTGGCTCCCGAGACCGCCGACCTCATCGGCCGTGCGCTCGCCTACTGCGCGGCCAGCGACGGCCGCTTCGACATCACCATAGGCGCGGTGTCGCAGCTGTGGGATTTCAGCGCAGGCGTGCGGCCCGACCACGCGGACATCGCCGCGGCGCTTCCGCATGTGGATTGGCGAACGGTGTCGCTGTCCGGCACCTCCGTCACCCTTGCCGACCCCGATTCCTCCCTCGATCTGGGCGGTATCGCCAAGGGCTGGATCGCCGACGCCCTCATCGGCTTTCTCGCCGACGCAGGCGTGGAGAGCGCGTGCGTCAACTTGGGCGGCAATGTTGCCGTGCTCGGCGCCAAGCCCGACGGCGCCCCTTGGCGCGTGGGCGTGCAGGACCCCGCCGCAGCGAGCGGGGAGGGAATCATCGCGCGCATCGATATCACGAGCGGTTCGGTGGTCACGAGCGGGCTCTACGAGCGCTCCTTCGAGCAGGACGGGCGGCGCTGGTGGCATATCCTCGACCCCGCGACCGGCTATCCCGTTGAAACCGACGTGATGAGCGCCACCATCTACGCGCCTGCCTCGATCGATGCGGACGCCAACACCAAGGCGCTCTTCTTCGTGGAACCCGAGGAGGGCATCGCCCACCTCGAGGGGCTCGGGCTGCAAGGCCTCATCCAGCGCACCGACGGCACCCTTCTTACCACGCCGGGCTCGGGCTTCTCGCTCTCCTGATGCGGGCGCGCTGTGCGCCTCTTCTCGCCGTTGTTGCTCAAAAAGTTAATACCGGTTGACAAGCTATGCTACAATATCTAAATTGACATAGGCTAACTATAAAAAGCTGGCCGGTATCCGTTGGCGTCGTCGATTGAATCAACATGGGAATGCCTCTCTCTCTGCTCCATCCCGGTGAAAGCAGCCTCATCACGCGCATTGGCGGCAAGCCCGAAACGCGCCAGTTCCTCGAGGGGCTGGGCTTTGTCGTGGGCACGCCCGTCACTGTGGTGAGCGAGATCGACGGAAACATCATCTGCACCGTCAAAGAAGCCCGCGTGGCCGTGTGCAAGCAGATGGCGCAGAAGATCTTCGTCTGAACCGGGCTGCTCGAAAAGAGCCCGTTTGGAGCTCGGCGCTCCAGCATGGTGCCGATGCACGTGTCCTGAAGGGAGAATGCAGGAATGAATCTGAGAGAGGCCCAGGTGGGCCAGACCGTCAAGGTCGTCAAGGTCCACGGCGAGGGTCCGGTGCGCCGCCGCATCATGGACATGGGCATCACCCGGGGTCAGAAGGTCTTCGTCCAGAAGGTCGCGCCGCTCGGCGATCCCGTGGAGATCACCATCCGCAACTACGAGCTCTCGGTCCGTAAGGCAGACTGCGAGATGATCGAGGTCGTGCCCTGGGACGAGGCAGAGGAGGCGTAACCATGGCCAAAGACGGCATCACCATCGCGCTCGCCGGCAATCCCAACTCCGGCAAGACCACGCTCTTCAACGCCCTCACCGGCTCCAACCAGTTCGTCGGCAATTGGCCCGGCGTCACCGTCGAGGAGAAGCACGGCAGGCTCAAGGGCCACTCCGACGTGACCATCGCCGACCTTCCCGGCATCTATTCGCTCTCCCCGTACACCCTCGAGGAGGTCGTCGCCCGCAACTACCTCACCGATCAGCGCCCCGATGCCATTCTCAACATCGTGGACGGCACCAACCTCGAGCGCAATCTCTACCTCACCACGCAGCTCGTCGAGCTGGGCATCCCCACGCTCGTGGCCGTCAACATGATGGACGTGGTGGAGAAGAACGGCGACGTGATCGATCTGGCCGCCCTGGCCAAGGCCCTCGACTGCAAGGTCGTGGCCATCTCCGCCCTCAAGGGCACCGGCATCTCGGAGGCGGCCGAGGAGGCCGTCGCGCTCGCCAGGTCCGGCGTCAAGCCCATCCCGCAGCACCGCTTCGTCGGCTCCGTGGAGCATGCCATCGCCCACATCGAGGAGGTCTCCGTCCACGATCTTCCCGGCGAGCAGCAGCGCTGGTACGCCATCAAGCTCTTCGAGCGCGACGAGAAGGTCCAGGAGAAGCTCGGCCTCTCCGCCGACGCCCTCGCCCACATCGAGAGCGACATCGCCGATTGCGAGGCCGAGCTCGACGATGACGCCGAATCCATCATCACCTCGCAGCGCTACGACTACATCACCTCGATCATCGGCACGTGCCTGCGTCGCGCCAACAGGGGCGAGCTTACCACGTCCGACAAGATCGACAAGGTCATCACCAACCGTTGGCTGGCCCTACCGATCTTCGCCCTCGTCATGTTCCTGGTGTACGCGCTCGCCATGGGCGAGTCCGTCGCCGACGGCGGCGTGGGCATCGGCACCTTCCTGACCGACACGGCAAACGACGTCCTCGGCGAGGAATGGCTCAAAGACGGCTCGCGTGCCCTGCTCGAGGGCTGGGGCGTCAACAGCGTCCTCACCGGCCTCATCTCCGACGGCATCTTCGCCGGCGTCGGCGCCGTGCTGGGCTTCGTGCCGCAGATGCTCGTCCTCTTCCTGATGCTCGCCATCCTCGAGGATTGCGGCTATATGGCCCGCATCGCCTTCATCATGGACCGCATCTTCCGCCGCTTCGGCCTCTCCGGCAAGTCGTTCATCCCGATGCTCGTGGGCACCGGTTGCGGCATCCCCGGCGTCATGGCCTCGCGCACCATCGAGAACGAGCGCGACCGCCGCATGACAATCATGACCACCTGCTTCATCCCCTGCAGCGCCAAGATGCCCATCATCGGCCTCATCGCCGGGGCTCTGTTCGGCGGCTCCAGCTGGGTCGCCACCAGCGCGTACTTCATCGGCGTGGCCGCCATCATCATCTCGGGCGTCATGCTCAAGAAGACCAAGCTGTTCGCAGGAGATCCCGCTCCGTTCGTCATGGAGCTTCCCGCCTACCACGTGCCGAGCCTCGGCAACGTGCTGCGCAGCACCTGGGAACGCGGCTGGTCGTTCATCAAGAAGGCTGGCACCGTCATCCTGCTGGCATCCATCGTGATCTGGGGCCTCTCCAGCTTCGGCAACGTCAACGGCACCTTCGGCATGGTCGATGAGCTCTATGAGGACGAGGCCCTCGTGACCGACGAGTACGTCGAATCCGTCGCCGCGCGCATGGGCATCGATGCCGAAGACGTCACGCCTATGGACGATTCCCTGCTCGCTGGCGCGGGCAACTTCATCGCGCCCATCTTCAAGCCTCTCGGCTTCGGCTCTTGGAAGCCCTCCGTGGCGACCATCACCGGTCTTGTCGCTAAGGAAGATGTCGTCGGCACCTTCGGCGTGCTCTACAACTACGACGACCAGGACGGCGAGGCCGAGCTTTCCGAGGAAGGCGATGAGATCTGGGATCGTGTCGCCGAAGACTTCAACGCCTTCTCCAACGGCCACGGACAGCTCGCAGCCTTCTCGTTCATGATCTTCAACCTGCTCTGCGCGCCGTGCTTCGCCGCGATGGGCGCCATCAAGCGCGAGATGAACAACGGTAAGTGGACCGTGTTCGCTATCGCCTACATGTGCGTGTTCGCATGGGGTGCGGCTCTCGTGGTGTACCAACTGGGCATGGCCTTCTCAGGTGCCATGAACATGACCGGTTTGGTCGCGGCCGTTGCGGTGCTCGCGTTCGTGTTCTACATGCTCTTCATCAAGAAGTATCGCGAGGCCGACAGGCTGCTCGTGAAGTAGGGCATACTCAAGGTAGCGATGACAAGGAAAGGAGGACGATGATGATGGAGTGGCTCGTTGAGAACATACCCAACGCCATCGTCCTCCTGCTCGTCGCAGCGCTGGTCGTGCTGGCGGTGCGCAGCATCGTGCGCGGCGGCGCGCTCAACTGCAGCGGCGATTGCGGCGATTGCGGCGCCTCCTGCGGCAGCCCCCGGCTCAGGCTTTCCAAAGAGCAGCTCGACCGGCTCGACGAACTCGACAGGGAATACGGGGTGCCGCGATGATCCAGACGACCGTAGGCATCGAGGGCATGGCGTGCGGCATGTGCGAGGCGCATGTGGGCGATGCCATCCGCAGGGCTTTTTCCGTCAAGAGCGCCAAAGCCGACCGCCGCCGGAAGCGGTGCGTAGTGGTATCGGACGAGCCGCTCGATGAGGCGCTGCTTGCCAAGGCCATCGCCGAGATCGGCTACGAGCTCACATCCGTCTCGAGCGAGCCCTATCAAAAGAAGGGGCTTCTCGGCCTGTTCTAATTATGCATACGTAAACTTGGCAGAACTATCAAATCCAGTAATCGGTAGAGTTGGACATTCTGGAAACTCCTATGCTCCACACCTGCACTTTCAACTTATGGATAGTGAGGATATTAAAAGTGCCAATGGCCTTCCATGTGCTTTTGAGCAATACGAAATATATCAAGAGAATGGGTGGAAAACCATATTAAACGGTATACCAACAGATAAAGGTAAGATACGATTTCAACAATGACGTATAAATCTTTGAGAAACAAAACAGCACGTTCATAGAAGATGGGACCCCCAGAGCATCTTGAGTGGGTACCGCTTGATACTGATAAGATCATATGCCCGGCATTCTTCAAAACTGAACTCAAGAATCCGGACAAGGAGGTAAAGCACGTCATAGCTGATGAGAGGATGACGATATGATAATAGATACGACTATTGTTGATGCATATCTGAATTCGGACGATGTAAGCGTATTCTCCTCCATGTGGCTATATTCTGAAGAGGCGGAAGAAGGCGTTGCAAACATTTTTAGCATGCCTCCAGATGTAGAGATAAAGCGTGAGGCTGTTTCGCAAATAAAGGAGGCAATCATCTCTCATGCTGCATCGTTCAAGCCGTGTAACACGCCAATTTGGAATGCTTTGTTTGATAATTGGCACGAGTTTCTGGAAAACACAACTCTAGATTTAATCGTAGGATATCCAGATACTCATGATGCCGTTGTAAGAAAAGCGCCTGACGGAAGCCATCACATGATTTTTGATCTTCTTTGCTGGGAGAAATATTTAGGATGGATGCCGCTATCTGCTATTGCACAAAATCTACTGACACATGAACTGTTTCATGTAATGGTCGGCACTGTGTTTTCGGGTATTGAACAAGCAGAGGGATGCGGCTCATATATCGAGCAGCTTGATGCAATCACATTTGATGAGGGGTTTGCGCATCTTGTGTCATATAAACAGCAGGAAGTCGATGCTGTTCCATGGGATGGAGAAAAATTTGAAGATATATATGATAACTCTACACATAAAATGAATTCCGCATTACAGGAAATCAACTCAGATAAGCAAGAGCAATATATCTATGAAGCCCATTTTGGTAACTACTATGACAAATATGCTGCCATGTGCGGAATGATATACCTTGGCAGACAGTGGCAAAGGGGTGGCGCAGAGAGGTTGAAAGAAATCTTCTATCAGGGATATCGCGATTTTGCAGCGAAAAGTATAGTGAGATAAAGATGTGTTTCTTGATGAAACACGCTGCCAATTAAAACGGTGAGTGCAGGCTGCAGCTCACCATTAAACCAAATCCTATATCGCTTTCCTTGGCGCCATGTGCTGTTATAAATTGTTGCCGGTCGATCGTTCCCTTGTTTTTGCCCCTGTCTGTGCTGGTATATTCGTCTTTTGTTAATAGCGTGATATGGAACCTGACGGTAAGCAGACAGTGATAAATCCTTTGTTTTCACGGGTTTCACAGGAATTTAATAACATCCTATGAGCGATGAAGGAAAACAAGGGGAACATTGAGTTCAAATTCCAATTTACGAGAAAGCTGGCTATGGAGTTCTTTGATACGGACTTTTTGAAAAGCAATGAAATCAAATTGGTCCTGGAAAGGACAGCTGAGGCTGATCCTGTGAGGAGCTGGGTGCCGGCATATCATTTTATGATCTGCGACAAGCAAGGAAACGGCATGGGTCGCTGCGATCTGAGGATTGGATACAATGACGGCGTTTATTACGGAGGCCATATTGGCTATGCTATCGATGAAGAATATCGTGGGCACCATTATGCCGCTAAAGCATGTAAGCTGCTGTTCGGACTGGCCAAGAAGCACGGAATGGATTATCTCTATATAACGTGTGATCCGGACAACTGGCCTTCAAGGAAAACCCTTGAATATCTGAACGGCGAGTTGTTGGAAATCGCTGAGCTGCCAGAAGATAACGACATGAGGGTTTACGACGGCAAGACGGAGAAATGCATTTTCAGGTTCTGCTTGTAAGCGCCAGCTTATCGAGAAGAGCCTTTGCCGTCTGCAGTGATAGCGAGATCGGATTGTGCCCCGCGCAAATACCAAGGCGCAGCCGCAAACACTGCCTTGGTGTTCTCGATCACATGGGCAGTGTTCGCGAAACAGCCTCGGTGTTCGTGCTCTGCAGAGGCGCGTTTTCTGTGCGCCGCGCGACCCCGTGTCCGCCGCAGGGTATACCATGTCTGTAGTGCGACAGAGAGGGGATGGGCATGCATGTAGGAGCGCAGCTCAAGCGGTTCGGCGTGGCGGACGGAGACGGCCAGCGGCTCGAGGTGCACGCCCCCTACGAGCCGAGCGGCGATCAGCCCCAGGCCATCGAGAAGCTCAGCGCCGGCGTGCGCGACGGCCTGCGCTACCAGGCGCTCATGGGCGTCACGGGTTCCGGCAAAACCTTCACCATGGCCAAGACCATCGAGGCCCTGAACAGGCCCACCCTCATCATCGAGCCCAACAAGACGCTCGCCGCGCAGGTTGCGGCCGAGATGCGCGAGCTCTTCCCCGACAACGCGGTGGTGTATTTCGTCAGCTACTACGACTACTACCAGCCCGAGGCCTACGTCCCCCAAACCGATACCTACATCGAGAAGGACGCCTCCATCAACGAGGAGGTCGAGAAGCTGCGCCATCAGGCCACGTCGAGCTTGCTCTCGCGCCGCGACGTCATCGTGGTGGCGTCTGTGAGCTGCATATACGGCATCGGCAGCCCCGAGGACTACGCCGGCCTGGCACCCACGGTGTCCAAAGACGTGCCCCTCGAGCGCGACGAGCTGATCCGCGCCCTCATTGACATCCAGTACGACCGCAACGACTACGACCTGCAACGCGGCATGTTCCGCGTGCGCGGCGACGTGGTGGACGTGTATCCGCCCTATGCCGAGAATCCCCTGCGCATAGGGTTCTTCGGCGACGAGGTGGAGCTTATCGCCGAGGTCGACAAGGCCACGGGCGAGATCGTGCGCTCCTTCGACGCCATCCCCATCTGGCCCGCATCGCACTACGTCACCGAGCGGCCCAAGGTCACCCACGCGCTCGCCACCATCTCCGATGAGCTGGAGCAGCGCGTGGCCGAGCTCAAGGCCGCCGACAAGTTGCTCGAGGCGCAGCGCCTCTCGCAGCGCACCGCCTACGACCTGGAGATGCTCGAGACCATGGGGTTCTGCTCGGGCATCGAGAACTACTCGCGCCACCTCGATGGCCGCGCCCCCGGCGAGGCGCCCTTCACCCTCATCGACTACTTCCCCGAGGACATGCTCTGCATCATCGATGAGAGCCACGTCACCGTGCCGCAGATCCGCGGCATGTACGAGGGCGACCGCTCGCGCAAGGTCACGCTTGTGGAGCACGGCTTCCGACTCCCCTCGGCGCTCGACAACCGCCCGCTGCGCTTCGACGAGTTCGAGGAGCGCGTGGGCCAGTACATCTACGTCTCGGCCACGCCGGGCGACTACGAGGAGCGCGTGCAGCAGCAGCTCGTGGAGCAGATCATCCGCCCCACGGGCCTGCTCGACCCCAAAATCGAGGTGCGCCCGGTACGCGGCCAGATCGACGATCTCATCTCCGAGATCAAGGATCGCGTGGCGCGCACGGAACGCGTGCTCGTGACCACGCTTACCAAGCGCATGGCCGAAGACCTCACCGATCACCTGCTCGATGAGGGCATCCGCGTGAACTACATGCACTCCGACACGGCCACGCTCGACCGCATCGACATCATCCGCGACCTGCGTCAGGGCAAGATCGACGTGCTCGTGGGCATCAACCTGCTGCGCGAGGGCCTCGACATCCCCGAAGTCTCGCTCGTGGCCATCCTCGATGCCGACAAGGAGGGGTTCCTGCGCAACCGCCGCTCGCTCATCCAGACCATGGGCCGCGCGGCGCGCAACGTCTCGGGCGAGGTCATCATGTACGCCGACGACGTGACCGACTCCATGAAACTCGCCATCGACGAGACGCGCCGGCGTCGCTCCATCCAGGAGGCCTATAACGCCGAGCATGGCATCGAGCCGCAAACGGTGCGCAAGACGACCTCCGACATCACGACGTTCCTCGCCGAGGCAGCGGCCACGCTCGACGGCAAGGAGCGCTTGAGCGGCGATGGCGGCCACGGCGCGTTCTACACGCCGTCTGCGGCCGAGTCGGTCGCCGGCGAGCTGGCCAAGCTGCCGCGCGATGAGGTCATGCGCATCATCGCCTCCCTGGAGGAGGAGATGATGGCGGCTTCGGCTAACATGGATTACGAAGAGGCGGCGCGCCTGCGCGACCAGTTGGTCGAGCTGCGCGGTGCCGTTGAGGGAGCAAGCTCCGACGAGGTTATCGCACGGCTCAAGGCCGGCGCGCGCAAGGGGAGCGTCCACGCCACGCGGCGGCGCTACCGGCCCAGGAAATAGGAGGGAACCATGCTCTGCCCCACCTGCGGTGCCCCCAATGCCGACGATGCGCGCACGTGCGCATCGTGCGGATCCGAGCTGCCCGTCTCCGAGCGCACCGTCCGCGCGGAGCGCGGCGTTCCGTCGCATCTCGATTCCAACGGCAACGGCGTGCCCGATGTGCTCGAGACCCCGACCAGGCTCATGGGCGCCGCCGAGCCCACCACGGTTGCTCATGCCGAGCCCGCCACGGTGATGGAGACGCCGAACACCGAGCCCGACGCCACCCGCATTGCCCCGCTGGATGCGCCGCACCCGTCCAGCCGTCTCGCGCCCGCTCCTGCACCCGCTCCCGCTCCCGCGTCCAAGAGCACGGGCGGCCGCAGGTTCGTCATCGCCCTGCTCGCCATCGCGCTGCTTGTGGGAGCCGGTGCGGGCATCTCGTATTGGCGCAGCTATCAGGCGGAGCGTGAGGCCGCCGAACAGGCCCTCATCGAGCAGCAGGAACAGGAGCGACAGGCTGCCGAGGATGCCCGCCTGCTCGAGGAGAAGCGCCGGCCCCACGCCGTGATCCTGCCCATCTCCGCTGCGGGCCTCGATTCCAGCGGCACCCGCATCCCCGTGCTCTGCACGGGAACCGATTTCGAGGGCAACGCCGTCGAAACGTCCGCCTACCTCGAGGCCGACGGCTCGGGCCTCTCGCTTCCCAAGGGCAGCTACGAGGTCGTCATCCTCGCATCGCCCATCGCCGGCGACGGCACCCTCTACGAGGTCCCCGGCGCCTTCGCCTTCGAGATTCCCGAGACGCAGGCCGCAGGCAGCGAATTCCTCGCGCCCGGCACCCTCGTGCTCACGCCGTACGATGCGGGAAGCGTCCCCGCCGACGTGCTCGACAGCGCCGTCTCCCATGCCCTCGCCGACCCCGCGATGAGCGAGGAGGCGGTGCGCGCCCTCGCCGATAAGGTCGGTGCGGCATCCTCGCAGGCCGAGCACGATGCCGCCATCGCAGAAGCCCAGAACAAGGGCCGCGTGGTGCTTTCCGGAACCGTGCGCGTGGTCAACGGGCGCGAGCTGTGCGAGATGCACAACATCGACATCGAAACGCTCTTCGGCGACCAAGCTGCGCGCGAGGAGCAGACGACCTACATCATCGTCATGCTCGACGAAGAGACGTCTCTCGAGTGCATGAGCGGCGACGGGACGGGCCTGCGCACCGACACCGCCACGATGATTTCGCTCACCAAGCAGGATCCCGTTTGGTGGCGGGAGCATGAAGGCGAGCGCGTCCTCATCGCCATCAGCCCCACCGAGACGTGGTGGCCCTCCGACGCGAGCCTGCCCGTCGGCGAGCCGCGCACCCCGCATGTACAGGTTATCGAGTAGATTGGCTTTGATGTGGCTAACATCGTAGACTATCTGTGCGACGAGTTCGACACGCTCGCCGAGCGTCCTCTCGGCGACGTCGACTCGCTCATCCTCTCGCTGCTGTCGTACTACCGCCTGCCCGAAGAGGCGGCGTCCGCACGCACGCAGGAGGGCATGCCGTTCGCCGAGCTCTATCGCGCGGGCATGATCAGGGAATCGGCCTGCGTCCTCGATCCCGCCGAGATGGGCCGCTACATGCTCGCGGCCACCGTGGCGAGCCCGCGTTTCTGCGACATGCGCGTGTGCCGGTATGTGGAGAAGTTCGACCCCGCAACCGAGAAGCAGTTCTCTGCCATGACGCTTGCGCTTCCGGAGAACGTGACCTACGTCGCGTTCCGCGGTACCGACAACAGCTTGGTGGGGTGGAAGGAAGACTTCAACATGGCGTTCGAGACCGAGATCCCCTCGCAGCGCGAGGCGGTCGAGTATCTCGAAGACATCGCCGCGCACACGAGCGGGCCGCTCTATGTGGGCGGGCACTCCAAGGGCGGCAACCTCGCCGTCTATGCAACCGTCATGTGCAGCGAACCCGTCTGCGCGCGCATCCGCGCGGCCTTCTCGCACGACGGGCCCGGATTCACGCCCGAGATGATGGCGCGCAGCGCATGGGCCGAGCGCGCCCATCTCATCCATAAGACCATCCCCAACCAGTCGCTTGTCGGCATGATCTTCGAGACGTCCGACGACTACACGGTGGTCTCGTCCACCGGGCAGGGCATCATGCAGCACGACGGCCGCACGTGGGAGGTCGAGGGCACCGGCTTCAAACAGCTCGACCGCCTGTCGTGGGCCGCGAACCACATCGATCAGAATTTCAATGAATGGATCACGGGCTTGGATCGAGCCGAGCGCGAGCAGTTCGTCGAGACGCTCTTCTCCATCTTCGCAGCCAGCGGCGAGGAAGACTTCGCGAGTTTGAGCGACAAGTGGTCCACGACGGTTCCCGCCATGATCGGGCACCTCGGCAACCTGCCCGAGGCCACGCGCGACTCGTTCATGGGCGCCATCGGCGGCCTCGTGCGCAAGCTCGTGCCCGATTTCTCGCCCAAGAGCATCGCCGCCTCGATCGGCATGAACGGGACGAACGGGACGACGAGCCGCTGATCCGGCAGCACGGGCATGCACCCGCCCGCTGTTCGCTTCCAACCTCAAGGAGGTCGTCATGGCATCAATCATCGACTACGTGCGCGCGAGCGCCGACGGCTTTGCCGAGCGCTCCCTGAACCGTGTCGACAGCCTCGTGTTCTCGTGGCTCGCCTATGTGCGCTATCCCGACGATGCGCCGGTGCGCTCCAAAGGCGGCCAGGCGCTCTGCGATCTGTTCGGCTCCGGCGGCCTCACCGGCATGACCGCCGCGCTGCACGACCCGCGTGCCACCGAGGACCTGCTCAAGGCATGCGCCGCAAGCCCTCGCTTCAAAGACGTTGTCGCGTGCCTCCACTACGAGAAGTCCTCCAAAGCGGATGAGCAGCAGTTCAGCGCCACCATCTTCCGTCTCCCCGATGAGTGCGGAACCTACGTGGCGTATCGCGGCACCGATGACACCCTGGTGGGGTGGAAGGAAGACTTCAACATGGCGTTCTCGGCGTCCGTGCCCGCGCAGGCAAGCGCGAGCGGCTACCTGCTGCTCGCCGCCGAGCAGTTTTCGGGACCGCTCTATGCGGGCGGCCACTCCAAGGGCGGCAATCTCGCCGTCTATGCGGTGCTCGCCTGCGGAGCCGAGGTGCGCAGCCGCATCGCCGCGTGCTTCTCGCACGACGGTCCCGGCCTCAACGAGGCCCTGCTCGCCCATCCCGACTGGGCCGCCACCGCGCCGCTCGTCGATAAGACCGTGCCCGAGGAGTCCATCATCGGCCTGCTCTTCGAGAGCCGCGACATCCCGCTCGTGATCGTGCGCAGCTCCAACCCCGGCCTGCTGCAGCATGCGCCTTTCTCGTGGGAGATCGAGGGCAACGATTTCGACATCCAGCGCGCCATCTCCTACGATGCCTACAAAACGGGCAAGCGTATCAATGCCTGGCTCAAGACCACGGACGCCGCCGGTCGCGAGCGCTTCGTCGAGATCCTCTACAAGCTCGTGCAGGCGAGCGGCGAGGTCACGTTCTCGGGCCTCAACGACAGCCTGAAGAACGGATCGCTCAAGCTCATGCTGCAGAAGCTCGATGCCATGGACGACGCCGACAGGCGGTTCTTCTACGATGCGCTCTCCGATCTCGTCGCCACCATCTTGCTGGGGCCTGCGCCCAAGAGGGCGGAGACGGCTGCCGAGAAGGTCGCTGCCGCGAGCGACAGGATCGACGATGCCACGGCGCGGTTCAACGATCGTCTGGCCGACCTCGAGCGCCTTGCGGGGTTGTAGGCGTTCTCTCGCTGCAGCGTTCAGAGCGCGGCGATAAGCGCCTCGGCGGCGCGGATGCCGTCGGCGGCGGCGCTCATGATGCCGCCCGCATAGCCCGCGCCCTCGCCGATGGGCATGAGCCCCGCGCACGTGACGCTCATGCACGCATCGTCACGCACGATGCGCACGGGCGAACTCGAGCGCGTCTCCACGCCGGTGAGCACGGCGTCCGCCGCATCGAACCCTGGGAGCTGGCGCGCGAGCACGGGGATGGCGTCGCGCAGGGACGAGATCGCGTAATCGGGCAGGCAGGCGTCGAGGGAGCCCCACGTGACGCCGCGCGGGTAGGTGGGCTGCACACGGCCCGGTCCTGTCGAGGGATGCCCTGCCAGAAAATCGCCCACCAGCTGCGCGGGAGCGGCGAAGGCGCCACCGCCCGCATCAAAAGCCGCACGTTCGCAGGCGCGTTGCAGCTCGATGCCCGCGAGCACGTCATCGCCGGGAAGGTCGTCGGGAAAAACGTTCACGAGCAGGCCCGCATTGGCATTCTCGCCCGCGCGCCCGGAATAGCTCATGCCGTTGGTGCACACGCCGCCGCGCTCGCTGGCCGCCGAGACCACGTATCCGCCGGGACACATGCAGAAGCTGAACACGCCCCGCCCGCCCTCGAGGTGGCAGGAGAGCTTGTAGGGTGCGGCGCCCAGCAGGGGATGCCCCGCCGCCGCGCCGTAGAGTGCGCGGTCGATGTCGGCCTGGAGGTGCTCGATGCGCACGCCCATCGCAAAGGGCTTGCGTTCGAGGCCGACGCCCGTGCGGGCGAGCAGCTCGTAGACGTCGCGGGCGGAATGGCCGCACGCGAGCACCACATGGCGGGCGGGGAGGGTTTCCTCGCGACCGTCGTGCTCGACGCGGATGGCGGATATGCGCCCGTCCGTTGCGAGCAGGTCCGTCAGACGCGTGCGAAAGCGCACGTCGCCGCCGGCCATGCGGATCATCTCCACGATATGATCCACCACCTGGGGGAGCACATCGCTTCCCACATGCGGCCTCGCATCGGAGAGGATGGCGGGTGCCGCGCCGGCTGCTACCAAGGTCTCGAGGATGAAACGGTGCGCGGGGCTCTTGGTGCCGGTTGAGAGCTTGCCGTCCGAGAAGGTCCCGGCGCCGCCCGCGCCGAACTGGATGTTGCACTCGGGGTCGAGCGCGCCCGTCTCGTTGTGGACGGCGATGATCGCCCCTCGCCGCGCGGCATCATCGCCGCGCTCGATGAGCAGCGGTTCGAGGCCCGCCCGCGCCAGCACGAGCGCGCAGAAGAGGCCCGCGCATCCGGCTCCCACCACGATGGGGCGTGTCTCGTGCGGCCGGACCGTGCGCGACGGGAACGTCGTGGCGGTGCCCTCCACCATGCGCACGTTCTTCTCGCTGCGTGCGAGGCGCGTCTCCGCTGCGGCATCGAGGGCGAGCCGGACGGTGTAGACGAACTGGATGCGGGCGCGCTTGCGGGCGTCGATGGAGCGTTTGCGCAGCTCGAAGTTGCGGATTTCGCGCTTTTCGAGCCGTAGGGCGCGCAGGATGCGGCGCATGAGCGCGGCATGCTCGCTTTCGGGCGTGGTGCCGAGCTGCGCGAGCGGGATGCGTATATTGGCGACCTCGATCATGCGCCCGCCCGCGAACGTGCGTGATCCGCCGCAGCGGCGCCCGCGATCCGGCCGCTCTGCCACGCCCATGAGAGGTTGTATCCGCCGCAGGGGCCGTCCACGTCGATGAGCTCGCCGGCCGCGAACAGGCCGGGCCGCGCACGCACCATAAGGGTTGCGGGATCGAACTGCGCGGTGCAGAGCCCGCCTCGGCGCACCTGCGCACGTTCGGTTCGGGCGAGGCCCTCGACCGTGCACGAGACGCGCTTCGCGTCTCCCAGCACCTTCACGATGGCGGGGTCGATGAGGCCGAACGCTCCGCCCGCCCGTGCGGCGAGGCGCGCGAACGTATCATCATCGCATGTCGGCGCGAGGTCGAGTTCGACCGTGTCGCCCGCCTGGGCGAAGCGCGACAGGTTGAAGATCACGATGCCCGAGAGGCCGTATGCGCGGAACAGCACCTCGCCGTATTCGGTGTGGACGGTCGCGCCATCCCGTTGCAGCGTGGCGCGCGCGTGCACGCGCCGTCCATCGAGTTGCTCGAATGGCAGGCCTGTGGCCGCGAGGGGGCAGAGCACGGGCGAGAAGGGCGCGCTGTCGAGCTCTGCGGGAACGCATCCGTCGCGTCCGGCGAGCACGATGGCCGCCGCATGCACGGAGCGCGTTCGTTCCGAGAAGAGCTCGCGAAACGCGACCGTGCCGCCCTCGACGCGGATGACCTCGCGACCGCACCCGAGGATGACGCCGGCACGCACGGCGCGGGAGAGCAGCACCGCGCGCACCGAGGCCGCCTGGTCGCTCAAGGGATAGACGCGCGCGTCGTCCGCGCCCTCGAAAGAGGTGGCGAGTCCGCACGCGTCGAAGAAGGCGAGCACATCGGCCGGGAAGCGAGGGCCGCAGACCGCGCTCACGAATGCGGGGTCGTTGTAGGCCTGCGCGTCGAGATCGGACCTTGTGAGGTTGCAGCGGCCTCCGCCCGTGGCGAGGATGCTCTCGCCGCAGCGCAGGCTCCGCTCGAGCACGATGACGGACGCGCCCGCTTCGGCGGCTGCGATGGCGGCCGCGAGGCCTGCGGCGCCACCCCCGCACACGCACACGTCGATGGAGTCCGGAAGCGCCACGGCAGCCGCCTCGGCCAACAGCCGCGCACGCACCTGCGCACGCGATGGTTTTCTCGGCCCCTTGGCCATGGCTAGAGGACGCCCTCCGCGCCGTCGTAGTAGGAGGCGACGGCCTCGATCATCTTCACGGCATCGGGAAGCATGTTCTGCGGAAGCTCCTGCTCGATGGCGCCCCGGTCGCACATCTCGGCATAGGCGTTGGTCATGGGCAGGCTGCCCAGCGCGTCGATGTCGTAGAGCGCGGCGGTCTCGTCGAGCTTGCTCGGGCCGAACGGCTCGATCCGCTCGTTGCAATGCGGGCACTCGATGTAGGCCATGTTCTCGACGATGCCGAGCACGGGGACGTCCATCATGGCCGCCATCTTGACGGCCTTGCCCACGACCATCTGCACGAGGTCCTGCGGGGTGGACACGATGACGATGCCCTCGATGGGGAACGACTGGAACACGGTGAGGGCCACGTCGCTCGTTCCCGGGGGCATGTCGATGAGCACGTAGTCGAGCTCGCCCCACGCGCACTGGCTCCAGAACTGCTGGAGGGCGCCCGCCACCACAGGCCCCCGCCACAGCACGGGGTCGGTCTCGCTGTCGAGCACGAGGTTGGCGCTCATGACCTTGATGCCGCCCGAGGTTTCGGAGGGGATGAGCAGGCCGTTCCATGCGGTGGCATGCACGCCCGAAAGGCCGAACATCTTGGGAATGGAGGGGCCGGTGAGGTCGGCGTCCAAGATGCCCACGGAGGCGCCGCGCCGCTTGAGCTCCACGGCGAGCATGCCGCATACGAGCGACTTGCCCACGCCGCCCTTGCCCGACACCACGCCCACCACGTGGCGCACGTTCGATTGGACGCTCTGCGCGAATAGCTGCGGTCCCTGGTCGGGTGCTTGCGTGCCTTCCTCGCGGCCGCCGGTGCGCGCGGCCTCGAACTCGCGGCGGATGGCCTCTTCCTCTTCGGGCGATAGGGGCATGGATGATCCTCTCCTCGTGGGTTTGCGTTTGGGTACGATTCTACCTGCAATCGGCGGGAGCGTCCGCGCGGAAGTGCGACCCCAGGCTTTCGGTGCGTGCGTGCATCGCGGAGAGCAGGGCGCGCGCCGAGCGCAGCCGCTGGCGCTGCAGCAGCGGGAGGGCGCCGTTATGCATCTGGGCCTCGATGATGCGGTCGGCGCGGGCGAGATCGGCACCGGTGCGGATGATGCCGGCAGACGTATCGAGCGTGATACCGAGCATCGTCTCCGCCGTCGCGACGGCGACGGAGCTGACGGGCTCGTAGCCGACCTCGAAGCATCGCGCGGCCCGTGTCGCCGAGGCGGCTGCCGCGCTGCCCGCGCGACGCCCGAACACAAGCGCGCTCGCGGAGGCGAGGCCTCCTATGCGGTCCGCGCCGTGCATGCCGCCCGCGCATTCTCCGGCTGCGAAGAGGCCGGGCAGCCTGCAGGCGCCGTTCTCGTCGATCGCGATGCCGCCGTTGCTCGCGTGCGCGCTGTGACGCAGCTCGATCGGCGCTTCGAGCGCGAGCCCCGTTGCCCGCTCGTACCAGCTGCGGTAGGTGCGGATGAACTCGGGCACGTGGCTGGGCAGGCGGTTCACCTGTACGAAAACGGGTTTCCCTGCGCGCGCGATGGCGAAGTCGACCTCGCGTGCGGCAAGGCGCGCGGTGAACGGCCCGTAGGTCGATCTCTCGTCGAGCAGGGCCTCGTCCACGGGAAGCGAGAGCGTGGAGAAGCGGAAGCACTTCTCGTTGAAGACCATGGGCCCCTTGGGTGTGATGACCGTGGGCATGAACTGCAAGAACTCGATATTGACGAGCTCTTCGCCATGGGCGAGGGCCACGGCCTGGGCGCTTCCCAGGCAGTCGGCGCGCACGAGATTGCTCCGGTAGAGGCCGCCCATGCCGCCCGTGGCGAGCACCACGGCGGGCGCGCTCACGGCGCGATACGCTTTGCCGGCGATGTCGTAGAGCACGGCTCCGATGATGCGGGTGCGTCTTTCGGGAGGCTCGTCCACACGCTGCTGGCCCTCTTCGATCAGGTCGATGAGGATATGGCGCGGGAGCCGCCCGACGCCCAAGCGGAAGAGCTCGCCTCCGAGCGCGTGCATGAGCGATGCGCGCTCGAGGCCGCGCCATGTGCGGTGCGCATGGTCGAAGCAGGGGATGTACTCGCGCTCCTCGGAAGCGTCGGCATCGCGCAGGCGGACGCCGCGTCGTTCGAGGTCGGCCAGGGCGTGCGGGGCGTCGTGCACGAGCGCGCGCACGAGCCGCTCGTCTGCGACGCCGCAGCCCACTTTTAGGATGGTGTCCGCGAGGTCGTTCTCATCGGCTGGGCTGGAGGCTGCGATGCAGCCCAGCCCCCACGTTCCCTCGAAGAAGCTCGAACCCGAGAAGATGAGGCCGGTGCTCGACAACAGCACGCTCGATCCCGCCTCGGCTGCGGCGATAGCCGCCATGATGCCGGCGAGTCCCGAGCCGATGACCAGGACATCGCAGTCCATCTCCGCACGAATCCTCATCGAACCTCCCTTCCTGTGCGTTCATGGTACACTGTCCGCGCTTCGGACGAGCGATGCATCCGACGCCCCATCCGCGCGTGTCACGCCGGCGCGTGAAAATGGCATAATTTTCCGCTTTTCTGCCGATTTTGGGGCTCGATTCTCCATCGGGCGGAAACCTGCCTTTCGTTTGCGCAGGTCAAACAGCCCGTGAGTGCGACCCCGTTTTTTTCGGCGTCATTTTTCGGCAGAAAAGCGGAAAATTATGCCATTTTCACGCGCCGGCGTGGCATAGACTCACCGCACGCTCGACCCGTCGATGCCCTCTCGCCCTATACTGTGGGCGTCTGCCGTAAGGAGGAATCATGATCGCAGCTGCCCTGATCAAGCGATCGCAGAACGACATCGCCGGTACACGCTTCGCGGCTGCGTTCGCATGGCTCGCGTCCACCGACCTTGCGGCGCTCGAGCCCGGCCGTTATGACATCGCCGGCGATGACGTCTTCGCCAACGTGATGGCGACCACGACGGTGGCCGCGTCGGAGAAGAGCTATGAGGCCCACCGCGCCTATGCCGACATCCACTGCGTCATCGAGGGGGAGGAGCGCATCGGCATCGCCCCCATCGGCGCCTGCGCGGCGCTGCAGGAATTCGATGAGGACGCTGATTTCTGCCTCTACTCCTATCCCGACGCCGATGCATCCTGGGTCGTGCTGCGCGCCGGCGAGTTCTGCATGACTCCTCCCGCCGATGCGCACAAGCCCGCCTGCTGCGGCACAGCCGGCCCTGCGCCTCTCCGCAAGGTCTGCGTCAAGGTGCGCGTGCAGCCATAGCCTAACCGGCCAGGGCGGCGCAACGCAACGCAACGCACCACAACACGAACTTATGTTCCGTACGTGAATCGCCGTGCCGTGTGCGCTGACCCGCCTAACTCGGCTAAACTTGAGAATTGCTAAAAAGAACGGTTGGGAACCAGGGGGAATCGCCCTATGTCACAAGAATCCATCGTCATCCGCGGTGCGCGCGAGCACAACCTCGCCGACATCGACATCGACATCCCGCGCGACAAGCTCGTCGTGATCACGGGCCTCTCGGGCTCGGGCAAGTCGAGCCTCGCGTTCGACACCATCTACGCCGAGGGCCAGCGCCGCTACGTGGAGAGCCTCTCCGCCTACGCCCGCATGTTCCTCGGGCAGATGGACAAGCCCGACCTCGATTCCATCGACGGGCTGTCGCCGGCGGTCTCCATCGACCAGAAGACCACCTCGAGGAATCCGCGCTCCACGGTGGGCACGGTCACCGAGATCTACGACTACCTGCGCTTGCTCTTCGCACGCATCGGCATCCCGCACTGCCCCGAGTGCGGGCGCGTCATCGAGCGCCAGACCACCGACCAGGTGGCCGACAAGGTGCTCGCCCACGCGGAGGGCCGCCGCGCCCTCGTGCTCGCCCCCGTGGTGCTCGGCCGCAAGGGCGAGTATGCCAAGCTCTTCGAGGACCTGCTCCGCGAGGGCTTCTCGCGCGTGCGCATCGACGGCGAGGTGCGCGAGCTCGACGGCACCGAGATCCGCCTCGAGAAGCAGATCAAGCACACGGTGGAGGTGGTGGTCGACCGCATCGTCATCCGCAGCACCTCGCTGGGCCGCATCGCCGAGGCCGTTGAGCAGGCCACCAAGCTCGCGCAGGGCAAGGTGGGCTTCTACCTGCTGCCCGGCGAGGACGAGCAGCGCGAGCCGGGCGAGCTCCTGCAGTATTCGCTCGCCTTGGCCTGCCCCGAGCACGGGCACTCCATGGACGACCTCCAGCCGCGCGACTTCTCGTTCAACGCCCCCTACGGCGCCTGCCCCGACTGCGACGGCCTCGGCACGCGCCGCATCATCGACGCGGCAGCCCTCATCGAGAACCCCGCGCTCTCCGTGAGCCAGGGCGTCTTCGGCGGCCTCTTCGACCGCTCAAACTACTACCCGCAGATCTTCGCCGCAGTCTGTCGGCACCTGGACGTCTCGCCCGACACCCCGTGGCAGGACCTGCCCCGGAAGGCGCAGGACGCCCTCTTGAACGGTCTCGGCTCCACCAAGGTGCGCGTCGACTACCGCACGCGCGACGGCCGCGACACCCACTGGTTCACCACATTCAGCGGCGTGCGCGCCACCCTCTTCGACAAATACCGCGAGACCACGTCCGATGCCATGCGCACCCAGCTCGAGCGCTTCATCCGCGAGGTGCCGTGCCCCACATGCCGAGGCGCGCGCCTCAAGCCCGAGGTGCTCGCCGTCACGGTGGGCGGCAAATCCATCCAGGAGGTCTGCGATCTCTCGTGCCGCGACGCGCTCGCCTTCTTCGATGGCCTCGAGCTCACCGAGCGCGAGCAGGTCATCGGCCGCGCCATCGTGAAGGAGATCCTCGCGCGCCTGCGCTTCATGGTCAACGTGGGACTCGACTACCTCACGCTCTCCCGCGCGGCCGCCACGCTCTCCGGCGGCGAGGCGCAGCGCATCCGCCTGGCCACCCAGATCGGCGCCGGCCTCATGGGCGTGCTCTACATCCTCGACGAGCCATCCATCGGCCTGCACCAGCGCGACAACAACCGCCTCATCGAGACGCTCAAGCGCCTGCGCGACCTCGGCAACACCGTCATCGTGGTGGAGCACGACGAGGACACCATCCGCGCGGCCGACTGGGTCATCGACATGGGTCCCGGCGCCGGCGAGCTGGGCGGCCGCGTCGTGGCGGCGGGAACGCCGGAGCTCGTGGAGAGCACGGACGGCTCGCTCACGGGCGCCTACCTCACGGGCGCCAAGATGGTGACCGTGCCGGCCAAGCGCCGCAAGCCCCGCAAGGGAAAGCTCTCCATCAAGGGCGCTGCGGCGAACAACCTCAAATCCATCGACGTCTCCCTCGAGCTGGGAACGTTCACCGTGGTCACGGGCGTTTCGGGTTCGGGTAAGTCGAGCCTCGTCACCGACACGCTCGCGCCCGCGCTCACCAACGCCGTCCACCGCTCCAAGCGCATGGTGGGCTTCTACAGAAAGCTCGAGGGCGTCGATAAGATCGACAAGGTCATCGACATCGACCAGAGTCCCATCGGCCGCACGCCGCGCTCCAATCCGGCCACCTACATCGGCCTCTGGGACGACCTTCGGGCGCTCTTCGCCTCCACGCCCGAGAGCCGCGCGCGCGGCTACTCGCCCGGGCGCTTCTCGTTCAACGTGCCGGGCGGCCGCTGCGAAGCCTGCAAGGGCGACGGCCAGATCAAGATCGAGATGAACTTCCTGCCCGACGTGTACGTGCCCTGCGAGGTGTGCCACGGCAAGCGCTACAACCGCGAGACGCTCGAGGTCACCTACCACGGCAAGTCCATCTCCGACGTGCTCGACATGACGGTGACGGAGGCCCTGGCCTTCTTCGCCAACATCCCGCGTATCAAGAACAAGCTCGCCACCCTCTACGACGTGGGCCTGGGCTACATTCATCTGGGCCAGCCCGCCACCACGCTCTCGGGCGGCGAGGCGCAGCGCGTCAAGCTCGCCAAGGAGCTGCACCGCCAGCAGACGGGCAAGACCTTCTACATCCTCGACGAGCCCACCACGGGTCTGCACTTCGAGGACGTGAGCCAGCTCATCGAGGTGCTCCAGCGTTTGGTCGACGCCGGCAACACCGTGCTCGTGATCGAGCACAACCTCGACGTCATCAAGGTTGCCGACCGCGTGCTCGACCTCGGCCCCGAGGGCGGCGACGGGGGCGGCACGGTGGTGGCCTACGGCACGCCCGAGGAGGTCGCCGCCAACCCCGCGAGCTACACCGGCGCCTTCCTCAAGCCCGTCCTCGAGCGCGACCGGGCCCGCATGGAGCAGACGGGAGCCTAGCGATGGCGCGTGCCCAGCGTATCGACAAAACCAACGCCCTGCGCACCCTCGACGCCGCCGGTATCGCCTACACGGCCGAGGCCTACGAGGTTTCGGAAGGCGTTCCCGGACGCGACTACGGCGTGCATGTCGCAGAGCTCCTCGGCCACGACCCGGAGAGCTCCTTCAAGACGCTCGTCACGGTCACGCCCGCAGGCGGGCACGTGGTGTGCTGCATTCCCGCATCCGCCGAGCTCGATCTCAAGAAGGCGGCTGCGGCGGCGGGGGAGAAGAGCCTCGCGATGATGCACGTGCGCGATCTCGAGGCGACCACGGGGTACGCGCGCGGAGCCTGCTCGCCCATCGGCATGAAGAAGCGCTTTCCCACGCTCATCGACGAAACGGCCCAACTCTATGACGAGATAGGGATTTCGGGCGGCAAGCGGGGCCTGTCGTTGAGGCTCTCGCCTCATGACGTAGTATCCTTGGTTGATGCAACGCTTGCCGATATCTGCCGCGAGGAGGTGTAGATGGCCGAAGAGTACCGAACGGCGCCCGCAGAGCAGAGCGAGATCGCGCGCGGGGAGCAGATGGCCTCTGCAGGCCGTTCCGCCGTCCTCATGAGCTCGCTCGTCATCGTGAGCCGCATCACGGGCTTCATCCGCACCTGGGCGCAGGCCTTCGCCATTGGCGCCACCGTGCTCGCGAGCTGCTATGCGGTGGCCAACAACCTTCCCACGCAGATCTACGAGATCGTCACGGCGGGCATGCTCGTCACGGCCTTCCTCCCGGTCTACATGTCGGTCAAGAAGCGCCTGGGTCAGGATGCCGCCAACGGCTACGTCTCCAACCTCACGTCCATCGTGCTCGTCATCACGGCGGCGGTCACGCTTCTCTCCATCATCTTCGCCGTGCAGGTCGTGTGGACGCAGTCCTTCTCGGCGGCCGAGGGCTTCGACTCCAACCTCGCGGTGTACTTCTTCCGATTCTTCGCCATCGAGATCGTGCTCTACGCGCTCTCGACCATCTTCTCGGGCGTCGTCAACGCCGAGCGCGACTACCTGTGGTCGTCCATCGCGCCCATCTTCAACAACGTGGTCACCATCACGTCGTTTCTGCTCTACGCCCTCCTCGCCGACTCCCACCCCGCCCTCGGCCTCGTCATCCTGGGCCTCGGCAACCCTCTGGGCGTGCTCGTGCAGGTGGTGCTCCAGATGCCCTCGATGTATCGCCACGGCGTCCGCCTGCGCTTCCGCATCGACCTCTCCGACCCCGCCCTCAAAGACACGCTCAGGATCGGCGTGCCCTCCATCCTGATCCTCATCACCTCCTTCGCGACGTCCTCCATCCAGATAAACGCCACGCTCACCTTCTCGCCCATCGGCGCGTCGGTGGCCGACTACGCGCATCCGTGGTTCACGCTGCCCTACGCGGTGCTCTGCGTGCCCATCATGACCACGCTCTTCACCGAGCTCTCCGACGAGTACGCACGCGGCCGCATCGACGACTTCTGCGCCACCGTCTCCACCGGCGCCACGCAGATCTTCTTCTTCCTCATCCCGTTCGCGCTCTACCTGATGGTGTTCTCCACCCCGCTCATCTCCATCTTCGGCACGCGCTTCTCCGACGAGGCCATCGCGCTCTCGGCCCTCTATCTGGCCGCGCGCGCCCCCTCGCTGCCCGTGTACGGCGTGGGCATGTACCTCCAGAAGGTTTTCTCGTCCACGCGCAGGATGGGCCTGTACGCGCTCGCCAACGTGCTGGGATCGGCCCTGCAGATCGCGCTGCTCCTGTTTGCGGCGCCGGGCATCGGGCTCTGGTTCGTGCCCTTCACCTCGTGCGTCTTCTTCACGTTCTTCGACGTGTTCATGTTCGTCAGCCTGAAGCGCGACCATCCCCAGATCGCGCTGCGCCCCATCTTCATGGGCATCCTGCGCTCCATCGCGCTCGGCCTCGCGGGCGCTGCGGCGGGCTGGGTCATCCTGCGCTTCGCCACGCCCGCCGTCATGGCGCGCTTCTCGCTGGTCATCGGATCGGGCCTGCTCTGCGTTATCGCGGGCATCCCCTCCGTCCTCGTCACGTACGGCCTCGCCCTCGCGCTCAAGGTCCCCGAGGCGAGCGTCATCCGAACCCTGCTGTCCCGCGTGCTCAAGCGCGCCTGAGCCGTCCGCTTCCCGGAGGTGCCCCGCCATGGCTTCACGGCCGAACCATATTGAGAAGGACAAGCTGGCCGAGCTGCTCCAGCCGGTCATCCTCGGCGCCGACTACAGCGCCTACGCCTACGTCCGCGCCTTCTGGGAGGCGTATCGCGTCAAGCCCCTCATCCTGGGCTGCTACGAGGTGAAGGCGATCTCGAAGACGCGCTTCGCAACCTATCGCGTCATCGAGGGCCTCGACACGCAGGAGAAGCTCCTGGAGGTGCTGCCCGGGCTCGGCGAGGAGCTCTGCGCTGCGGGCCGCGCGCCCTTCCTCGTCACCTGCGGCGACTTCTACGCGCGCATCGTCTCCCGGCACAAGGCCATGCTCGAGCAGTGGTTCTACACGCCGGTGGTCGACTTCCCCACGCTCGACTTCATCACCCAGAAGGAGAACTTCTACCGGGCGTGCGACGAGATCGGCGTGCGCTATCCCACGACGCGCTTCCTCGATTGCTCCGATACGTCCGCCGAGGCCGACGACTCCGGTTTCACCTACCCGCTGGTTGCCAAGCCGTCCAATTCGGCGGCCTATCACTACGTCGACTTCCCCGACCAGCAGAAGGTTTTCTTCGTGCAGGACCGCGCCGAGCTCGTCCGCATCTATCGCGCGCTCCAGAACTCGAGCTATGACGAGAGCCTCATCGTGCAGGAGCTCGTGCCCGGCGATGACGATCGGCTCTACGCCCTCTACACCTACGCCGACGCGAACTCCGATCCGGTCTTCACCGTCTGCGGCCACGTGGGGCTCGAGGACCATCATCCGGGCGCCATCGGCAACGCGGTGGTGATCGCGCCCGAGCGCAATCCGCAGATGGAGGAGGCCGCCGCGCGCTTCATGAAGCACACCGGCTATCGCGGCATGGGCTGCTTCGACGTCAAGGTCGATCCCCGCGACGGCAGCTACCGCTTCCTCGAGATGAACACGCGTCCGGGGCGCAGCTCGTGGATCGTGCTGCTCGCGGGCATCAACTTCGCGCGCATCCAGGTGGAGGAGACGATTCTGGGCATCGCCCCCGAGCCCGTGGAGCCGAGGGACGATTGGGTGTACGTGGGCGTGCCCAAGCGCGTCGTCGCCGCGTACATGGCGGAGGGCCCCTTCAAACAACGCGTGCTCGCCTCCTACGGCAACGGGCAGGCGCATCCCGCGCTCAGCTGGAGCGAGGATCGCCTCGCCCAGCGCTTCTGGTCGTCCGTCAACTACTGGCACCAGGTCTCGAAGTTCAACAGGCACTTCCCGGCCGCGCAGCGGTCGTAGGGCACGCCATGTCCGCCGGCTCCCCAGACGCACCCGCCGCCCATCTCGCCGCGCTTGCGGCCGAGGTCGCCCAGGTTCCCCAGGAGCCGGGCTGCTACCTGTGGAAGGATGCCTCCGGCACCGTCGTCTACGTGGGCAAGGCCAAGAACCTGCGCGCCCGCATGCGCCAGTACGTCACGCTTTCCGACGAACGCGCCAAGATCCCGCTCATGATGGACGCGGTGCGCTCGTTCGACTACGTGGTGGTGGGCAGCGAGCACGAGGCGCTCGTGCTCGAGCGCAACCTCATCGCCGAGCATCGCCCCTACTACAACGTGGACTTCAAGGACGACAAGAGCTATCCCTTCATCGCCATCACCGAAAGCGACGCCTTCCCGGCCATCAAGTACACGCGCGAGCGCCATAGGAAGGGCACCCGCTACTTCGGGCCCTATACCGACGCCCGCGCCGCCAAGGAGACCATCGAGACGTTGCGCAAGGTCGTGCCCGTGTGCACGGCCACCTGCGCGGAGTGGAAGCGCGTCAAGCGCTTTCTCGAGAAGCACCCCGACGATGTGCCCGTGGCGAACCTCGTCCTCGCGCAGCAGGGGAGGCCCTGCTTCGATGCGCACGTGGGCAAGGGACCGGGCGTGTGCACGGGCGCCATCGACACCGTGGACTATGCGCGCCACATCGCGCAGGTCGAGGGCTTCCTGCGCGGCAAGCGCGCGGGCATCGTCGATGAGATCGCAGACCAGATGCGCTCTGCGGCGGCCGACCTCGATTTCGAGAAGGCGGGCCGCCTGAAGGCGCGCCTCGACGCCATCTCCGCTCTCGAGGACCGCCAGCAGGTCGAGTTCCCGTCGGCGGCGAACATCGACGCGATCGGGTTCTTCCGCGAGGAGACCATCAGCTGCGCCTGCGTGTTCGTGGTGCGCGAGGGCATCACCGTGCGCTCGGTCGAGTTCATCCTCGACAAGGGCCTCGACGTGGGCGAGGAGGAGCTGGCCGCAGGCTTCGTCAAGCGCTACTACGACGAGACCGAGGACATCCCTGCCGAGGTCGACCTTGCCGTCGCGCTCGACGATGCCGAGCTCATCGGCGCCTGGCTCTCCCAGAAGCGCGGCGCCGCCGTGCGCCTGCACGTGCCCCAGCGCGGGAACAAGCGCCGCCTGCTCGAGAAGGCGGCCCTCAACGCCCGCCACGCGCTCATGCGCTACATGGTGCGCACGGGCTATGCCGACGACCGTACCAACCAGGCCCTGCGCGAGCTCGAGAGCGCCCTTGCCCTCGACGCCCCGCCCCTGCGCATCGAGTGCTTCGACATCTCCACGCTCCATGGACGGTTCACGGTGGCGAGCATGGTGGTCTTCACCGACGGCCGTCCCGATAAGAGCCAGTACCGCCGCTTCAAGGTGCACGCCGAGCTCGACGAGGCCAACGACTTCCTCTCCATGAGCGAGGTGCTCGGACGGCGCTATGCGCCCGAGCGCATGGCCGACGAGCGCTTCGGCAAGCGCCCCGACCTGCTCGTGGTGGACGGCGGCAGGCCCCAGCTCACGGCAGCCCTATCCCAGCTCGAGGCGCTGGGTCTCGACATTCCCGTGTGCGGCCTCGCCAAATCCGACGAGGAGGTGTTCGTCCCGTGGGACGACGCGCCCATCGTCCTGCCCAGCGGCTCGGCCTCGCTCTACCTCATCAAACAGGTGCGTGACGAGAGCCACCGATTCGCCATCACGTTCCACCGGCAGCTGCGCGACAAGGCCATGACCGTCTCGATCCTCGATGAGATCGAGGGCGTGGGGGAGAAGCGCAAGAAGGCGCTCAAGCGCGCCTTCGGATCGATGAAGCGCCTGCGCGAGGCCACCGTGGAGCAGATCGCCGCCGTCGAAGGCATCCCGCGCGCCGTCGCCGAGGCCGTCTACAGCGGGATCCATGCGCTCGATGCATAGGTGGTATCTGAATCTGCATAAGTGATATCAGAATCGATTCTGTCAACTCATAGTTCGGCAATCGGTCGGATTCGGGATGAATACACCGTTCGGCGCAACAAGCTTTACCTTTGGGTTCGCGCCATACTAAGATTTCATCAGTCTATGGTTGCAACAGGCGCAGCCAACAGGAAGGAAGAGGCAATTATGAGCGATAAACTTACACGTCGCGCGTTTTTGGGCGCGGCCGGTGCGGCCGCACTCTCGCTTGCCGCTTGCGGCGGCGGCACGGGCGGTACCACCGAGGGCGGCGACGCTGCCTCAGAGGGCGGCTCCGAGCCCGTCGTGGGCGGAGGAACGCTCACCGTCGGCTCCGCCTACGGCCCCAGCTCCTTCGATCCCCAGAACTGCTCGTCGGCATTCTGCCTGAGCGCCAACTCCAACGTCATGGAAGGCCTCTACGACATCGACTTCCACGACTACAGCGTCTCCGACGGCCTGTGCGTGGGCGATCCCGTCTGGCTCGACGACAATACCTGCGAGATCACCCTGCGCGAGGGCGCCGCCTTCTCGACGGGCGATCCCGTCACCGTCGAGGACGTCATCCACTCGTTCGAGCGCGCCAAGCAGGACGGCATGATGTACGTCTCCTTCCTCACCATGATCGAGTCCATCGAGAAGAAGGACGACGCCACCATGACCGTCAAGGTCACCATCCCGAACTTCGCCCTCATCAAGGAGCGCCTGGGCATCATCAAGGTCACGCCCGCCACGCTCTCCGACGACGATGCCGCCGCCAAGCCCATCGGCACCGGCCCCTGGATGTACGACGAGATGTCCGACACCTACGTCACGCTGCTTCCCAACCCCCACTACAACGGCGCCCATCCCGCACAGGACGCGGCCATCCGCATCGACTCCATGACCGACCCCACCGCCCGCGTCACGGCCCAGTCCGAGGGCACCACGGTCATCACCGAGTCCGTTCCGCCCGACAGCATCGAGATGCTCGAGGGCGTCGGCTGCAAGGTCGATCAGGTGCAGGGCTTCGGAACCCGCTTCATCATGTTCAACGTCAAGAAGGCACCGTGGGACACCAAGGAGGCCCGTCAGGCCGTCATGTACGCCCTCAACACCGACAACATGATCGCCAACGCGTTCTCCGGCCTCGCCGGCAAGCCCGATTGCTACCTGCCCGCGTCGCTTCCCGCGCACCATACCGCCTCCACGGTCTACACCTACGACGTCGACAAGGCCAAGGAGCTCGGCGGCGCCATCACCGGCACCATCAACCTGTTCACCACCGATAACGCCCAGGTCGTCTCCATGGGCGCCCAGGCGCAGCAGGATCTGCAGGACGCCTTCGGCGTAACCGTCGATCTGAAATCCGATCAGTCTCCCGCCACCTATGCCGCCATCGACCAGGCTGACGACTCCTGGGACATCCTCATCGCCCCCGGCGATCCGTCCTGCTTCGGCGGCGACACCGACCTGCTCCTCAACTGGTGGTTCGGCGACAACATCTGGATGAAGACCCGCTGCCCGTGGGGCGCCACCGACGAGTGGAAGCAGGTCAACTCCCTCATGTCCGACGCACTCGCCAAGAGCGGCGCCGAGCAGCAGGAGTGCTGGAACCAGGTCTTCGACATCCTCGCCGAGAACGTCCCCCTCTACCCGGTGCTCCAGGTCATCACGCCCACGGGCTACTGGGATGCCGCAGGCTCGCCCGCTCCTTCCGGCGTGAGCGTCCAGGGCTTCTCGGGCATCGGCACCACGGGCGTCGTGCTCACCGATGTTGCCACGGTCAACGGCTAAGCGCACGATGCCGGCATCATAGCCGCTGAAATGCGCGAACAGGAGGCCCGGGCGAGCTCGATCGTCCGGGCCTCCCGTATACGAGGTTCGTTCGACCATCAATCGGTTTGGGGGACACTGTGAACAACCTGCTACGTCTTGTGGGGAGGCGGCTCATCGCCTTGCCGATCATGGCGATCGGCGTGAGCTTCCTGATCTTCTTCCTCATGTCGTTCTCGCCCATCGACCCGGCCTATAAGGCGTTGGGCGAGGCGGCCACGCCCGAGGCCATCCAGAAATACCATGAGGAGTACGGCCTGGACGATCCCTGGCCCGTCCGGTATGTCCGCTATATGGGCGATCTGCTGCACGGCGAGCTCGGCACCTACAGCGCTCGGCGCAACTCGGTGGCGAGCCGCATCGCAAGCGCGCTGCCCGTGACCATGCAGCTCACCTTCCTGGGCCTGCTCTTGGGAACGATCGTCTCGTTCACCTTGGGCATCGTCGCGGCGCTCTATCGCGACCGATGGCCCGACCAGCTCATCCGCATCCTGTCGATCGCCGGCTTGGCAACGCCGTCGTTTTGGCTGGCGGTCCTGCTCATCCTCTTCTTCTCGTCCTACCTGCATCTGTTCAACGCCTCGGGGGCGCTGCCCGACCCCGCGCGCGACTTCGGCGGCTATATGGCCCGCATGATCATGCCCGTCATCTCGCTCGCCGTTCCGCTGACCGGCCAGATGACGCGCATCGTGCGCACGGCCATGGTCGAGGAGCTCGATAAGGACTACGTGCGCACGGCAAAGGGCTCGGGCCTGCCCAAGGGCGTCATCATCGCCAAGAACGTGCTGCGCAACGCCCTGATCACCCCCATAACCACGCTCGGCATGAAGATCGGCTACCTCATGGGCGGCGCCGTCGTCATCGAGGTCATCTTCAACCTGCCCGGCATGGGCATGGCCATCCTCGACGGCGTCTCCGGCAACGAGCCCATGCTCATCATGGGCGTCGTCATCGTGGTGGCGCTCTCCTTCATCATCATCAACATCGTCGTGGACATGCTCTATCTCCTCATCAACCCCCGGATAAGGAGCGTGTAGCCATGGCGACGAGAAAAGAAAACGCACGTAAGCTCGAGGCCATGGCGGCGAGCAAGCCCAAGCTCTCCGGCCTCAAGAACATGAGGACCAGCTCCAAGATCGCGCTCGCGATACTCGTGGCCGTGGCCCTGGTCTCCATCCTCGCGTCGATCATCGCGCCGTACGATCCCTCGCAGATCACGATGGCACGCCAAGCCCCCGACGCGCTGCACCTGTTCGGCACCGACGACAAGGGCCGCGACATCCTCTCGCGCATCCTCTACGGCGGCCGCATCTCCCTCGTGATCGGTTTCGGCGCCGTCGGGTTCGCGCTCGTCACCGGTTCGATCATCGGAGCCGCCGCCGCGGTTTCGCGCAAGTGGATCTCCGAGGTCATCATGCGCATCCTCGACATCATCATGTCGGTTCCCGGCATCGCGCTGGCCGCCGTCCTCGTCACCATCCTCGGCAAATCGATCCCGGCGATCATCTTCGCCATCGGCTTCATGTACATGCCGCAGATCGCGCGCATCGTGCGGGCCAACATCGTGAGCGAATACGGGGAGGACTACGTGCGGGCGGTCATCGTCGCGGGCGCGCGGGCACCCCGCATCCTCATGCGGCACGTGCTGCGCAACTGCGCCGCGCCCATCCTGGTCTTCACCGTCACCCTCGTGGCGGACGCCATCATCTTCGAGGCGTCGCTCACGTTCCTCTCCGCAGGCATCACCGAGCCCACCCCCACCTGGGGCAACATCCTCTCCAATGCGCGCGACGGCGTGCTTGCGGGCCGCTGGTGGCAGGGGCTCTTCCCGGGCATCATGATCATGCTGACCTGCCTTGCGCTCAACATCCTCTCCGAGGGAATCACCGATGCCATGGCGTCGGCTCCCTCCGCGCCCGTCTCCGCCGTCAACGCCGAGAGCCGCCGCGCCGCCGACCTGCTCGTGGCCGATCCCGTGCGCGCGTACGCCGCGCAGGCCGATACCCTCGCCGAGCGCCTCGGCGCCCTGCGCGCAACCGAGCTCGCCCGCACCGACCGCCATATCCCGGACTATGCGGTGGAACCGCTCCTGCAGGTCAAGAACCTCTGCATCGGGTTCCCCAGCCACGGCGACGTGGATGTGGTCGAGAACGTCACGTTCGACGTGCGCCCCGGCCAGTGCATGGCGCTCGTGGGCGAGTCGGGCTGCGGCAAGTCCATCACCACCAAGGTCATCATGAACCTCGTCGATCCCGGCGAGCGCATCACGGGCGAGGTGCTCTACAAGGGCACCGACCTCCTGAAGCTATCCGAGGAAGAGCACCGTCAGCTTCTCGGGCGCGAGATCGCCATGGTCTATCAGGACTCGCTGTCGGCGCTCAATCCCTCGATGCTCATCTCCGCCCAGATGAAGCAGCTCACGAGCCGAGGCGGCACCCGTTCGGCCGAGGAGCTGCTCGAGCTCGTGGGCCTCGACGCCAAGCGCACGCTCGAATCCTATCCGCACGAGCTCTCCGGCGGGCAGTGCCAGCGCGTGGTCATCGCCATGGCGCTCACGCGCGACCCCTCGCTCGTCATCTGCGACGAGCCCACCACGGCGCTCGACGTCACGGTGCAGAAGCAGGTCATCAAGCTGCTCAACGACCTCCAGGCAAAGCTCGGCTTCGCCATGATCTTCGTCTCGCACGATCTCGCCCTCGTCGCCGAGGTGGCCTCCGAGATCACGGTCATGTACGCCGGCCAGATCGTCGAGAGCGCGTCCACGTGCGAGCTGCTCACCGATCCGCGCCACGAGTACACGCAGGGTCTGCTCGGCTCCGTGCTCTCCATCGAGGCGCACGACGGCAAACGGCTCCACCAGGTTCCCGGATCCGTGCCCAGCCCGGCCGACTTCCCCGCAGGCGACCGCTTCGCCCCGCGCTCGAGCCATCCCTCGGTCGGCCTCGACGTCAAGCCGGTGCGCAAGCTCGTCGCCGGCACCACCGACCACTACGTGTACGAGCTGCCCGACGAGGTGCTCAAGGCCAACGGCATCACCTCGCGCGCGGGCAGCAGCGACCCCGGCGCGGTCGACGCCGTGAACGATGTCGTCACCCAGGCGATCTCCGATGCCACCGACCTTATCCGCGAATCGCTCGAAACCGTCACAGGAGGCCCCGTCGACGCGATCGACGTGCTCGAGGAGATCCAGTCGCTCGCCGAAGGCGTTGCCCGGGAAGGAGGCGATGCGTGATGGATGCGGCCCAGCCCATCATCTTCCTCGACGACATCTCCGTCGTCTTCCGCACGCGCGCGGGTTCGATCTTCCGCCCGCATCTCGTGACCGCGGTCGATCACCTCACCCTCAAGCTCATGCCCGGCGAGACGATCGGCATCGTGGGCGAGTCGGGGTGCGGCAAGTCCACCACGGCCAACGTCATGTGCGGCCTGCAGTCGCCCACCGAAGGCCGCGTCTTCTTCAAGGGAGAAGACGTCACCAAGCGCACCGCCGACCTCCGCAAGAAGATCGGCCGCGTGGTCTCGGTGGTGTTCCAGAATCCCGCGACGGCGCTGAACCCGCGCATGACCGTCCACGACCAGCTGCTCGATCCGCTCGTCGTCCATGCCGTGGGCAGCAAGGACGAGCGCGAGGAGCGCATACGGGAGCTGTTCGGCCTCGTCGGCCTGCCCAGCTCGGCCATGTACGTGCTCCCGGGCCAGCTCTCCGGCGGCCAGCGCCAGCGCGTTGCCATCGCCCGCGCCCTGTCGCTCAACCCCGATGTCATCATCGCCGACGAGCCCACGTCGGCTCTCGACGTCTCGGTGCGCGCGCAGATCCTCAACCTGTTGACCGACCTCAAGGCCGAGCTCGGCCTCGCCATGGTCTTCATCAGCCACGATATCCAGACGGAGCGCTACATCTCCGACCGCATCGTGGTCATGAACCATGGCCGGATCATGGAGGAGGGCACTGCGGAGCAGGTCTTCACCGACCCGCAGGACGCCTACACCAAGACTCTGCTCGGGGCGGCTCCGTCGCTGCTGCATCCCAAGCTCGCCACGTAGGTTCTTCATCAACGGCTCGTCACAGGGCGCATCCACGCGGATGCGCCCGCTTTCGAAAGGATGCGCTTGTGGAGCGTCCGTATAGCGGGCTCACGCCCGTACCCGATGATTTCGATGCGTTTTGGGATGCGCGCATGGCCGAGGCCGACGCCGTCGCGCTCGAGTACGGGATCACGCCGTCCGAGATTCCCCCCTATGGCACGGTGGACTACCTCGACCTGCACTTCTGCGGCATGGGCGGAGCGCGGCTCTACGCCAAGTACGTGAAGCCGCGCAGTGCGGCTCCGCTTCCGCTCGTGCTGCAGTTCCACGGCTATCCCGGCGCATCGCGCAGCTGGTTCGAGCAGTCGTCCTTCGCGGGCATGGGATGCGCGCTCATCGCCCTCGACAACCCGGGGCAGGGCGGCAAGAGCCAAGACGTGGGCGGGTATCGGGGCACCACGGTCGCGGGCCATCTCGTCGCCGGTCTCGACGGCCCGCTCGAAGACATGTACTACGTGCGCCTCTACCAGAACGTGCGCATCCTCTGCCGCATCGTGCGCGAGCTCGACGGCATCGACCTCGCACGCGTCTTCGTGAACGGCGCCAGCCAGGGCGGCGGCATGGGGATAGCCTGCTGCGCCCTCAATGCCGACCTCATCGCCAAGGCATCCATCCTCTACCCGTTCCTCTCCGACTTCCGCCAGGTCTTCGAGCTCGGTGCCGATGAGATCGCCTACGAGGGCATCCGCTATTACGCGCGCTGGTTCGATCCCGACGGCGCGCGCATGGACGAATGGTTCGGCAAGCTCGCCTACATCGATACCGTCTCCTTCTCCCATCTCGTGCGCTGCCCGGTGCTCTTCGGCACGGGGACGGCCGATGCCGTCTGCCCGCCCCGGACCCAGGACGCCGTGTGCAACCAGCTCGCCGGTCCCGTCGACCGTCATCTCTTCGAGGGCTACGGCCACGAGGAGATCGCGCGCTTCGACGATATGATCCCCGCCTTCTACGGCGTGAACGAGAGCGTGTGGGAGCAGGTCTCCCTCAAGGGCGAGGACGGTGCCGACCTCAACGCCCGCTATGTCGCGCCGAAGGGGGAGGGCACGCACCCCCTCGTGCTCCTCTTCCACGATCACGGCATCGCGCCGCGCGGCTGGCACCATATCACGCGATATGCCGCCCTCGGCTACGCGGTGCTCGAGCTTGAGAATCGCACCGAGAACGTGGGATATGCGCAGGGCCTTGCCGATGCCCGCGCCCTGCACGCATATGCCGAAGCGCGCTTCCAGGCGTCCATCGCCCTGCTGTTCGGAGAAGGGTTCGGCGGCTCGCTCGCCCTCGGGCTCGCCGCAGAGGTAGCGACGGAGCGCGTCGCCGCGATCAACCCCCTGGTCTGTCCCGAGTTACTGGAGGCCGCGACCGCCATCGCCGCGCCCGCGCTCTTCGCCGTCTGCCGCATGGACGAGGTGTCGGATCCCGCCGAGCAGGATGAGCTGGCCTTACGTATCGCCCCGATAAAACGCATCGATTATCCGAAATTCGGTCACGAGCGCGTCAACGCCTTCGAAAACGCGCTACTGTCTTTTATGTGCCCTTGCAACCGTGAGGAGTAGCAACATGGCTTTCGATCCCCGTTTCTCCGGCGTCATCCCCCCTGTGGTGGTGCCCGACACCCCCGACCATGAGCTCGACGTCACCTCCTTCGAGCGTCTCATCAACCGCATGATCGATGCGGGCGTCGACGGCCTGTTCTTCCTCGGCTCGTCCGGCGAGGTCGTCTTCTCCACCGACGAGCGCCGCGACCAGGTGGTGCGCGAGGCCGTCCGCATCGTGGACAAGCGCCTCCCCGTGATCGTGGGCATCATCGATACCGAGACCGAGCGCGTGATCGAGCAGGGCAGGCGCGCCCTCGCGCTCGGCGCCGATGCGCTCGTCGCCACCGCGCCGTTCTACGCGCTCGGCGGTCCCGTCGAGGCCGAGGAGCACTTCCGCTGCCTGCATGCCGCGCTCGATGCGCCGCTATTCGCCTACGACATACCCGTGTGCGTCCATACCAAGCTTGGCTGGAAGATGCTCGCCAAGCTGGGCGCCGAAGGCGTTCTCGCCGGCGTCAAGGATTCGTCGGGCGACGACGTCTCCTTCCGCTATCTCTGTCAGGAAAACGAGAAGCTCGGCCATCCGCTCTCCGTCCTCACCGGCCATGAAGTGGTGGTCGATGGCGCATACCTCTCGGGTGCAGACGGCTCGGTGCCCGGACTTGCCAACATAGAGCCCACGGGATACGTGCGCATGTGGCAGGCGGCGCGCGAGGGCCGCTGGGCCGATGCCAAGGCCGAGCAGGACCGTCTCAACGAGATCAGCCGCATCTTCGATGCGACGAGCGGCGTCACGGGCTATGCCGCCGGCGTCGGCGCGTTCAAGACCGCCCTGTGGCTCATGGGCATCTTCGATTCCAACACCATGCCGCGCCCCGTCAAGGCGCTCGAGGGCGATAACGTGAAGGCCGTCGAGGACGTGCTCAGGCGCTGCGGGCTCATCGGATAGGGGGCTCCATGAAGGTCATCGCGATAGATATCGGCGGCACCAAGATCGCAAGCGCGCTCGTGACGCTTTCCGACGGCGCTCCCGCCGTCGAGCATCTGGAACGCATTCCCACCCAAGCCGAGCAGGGCGGCGAGCGCGTGCTCGCGCGGGCGCTCGCCGCAGCGCGCCGCGTGCTGGCCCTTGCGCCCGACGCGTGCGGCATCGGCGTCTCCACGGCCGGCGTCCCCGATCCGCGCACCGGCGCCATCACCTATGCCAACGAGGTCATGCCCGGCTGGACGGGCATCCGTCTGGGCGAGGAGCTCGCCTGTTCCTGCAATCTCGACGTGCGCGTGCTGAACGACGTCCATGCCCACGCGCTGGGCGAGGCGCGCCACGGCGCCGGACGCGGCATGCACAGCTGCCTGGTGGTTGCCGTGGGCACCGGCGTGGGCGGCGCCTTCGTGAGCGACGGCATGATCATGCTCGGCGCGCACGGGGAGGCGGGCCATATCGGGCACGTCACCTGCACCGAGGCCGCCGGCATGCCCTGCGCGTGCGGGGCCGTGGGCCATCTCGAGCCCATCGCCGCGGGCCCGGGCATCATCGCCGAGTACCTGCGCCTGGGGGGTGCGGGTGCCAAGGCCGACGGCTCTCCCGTCGACGGCGCCGAGATCGACGCCCGCGCGTCTGCCGGCGATTCCGACGCCATCGCGGCGGAGCAGCGCAGCGGCCGCGCCCTCGGCGAGGTCATCGGCTCCATGTGCAACATGCTCGATCCCGCAGGCGTGATCCTCTCGGGATCCGTCGCTCAGTGCGGCGCATTCTGGCATGACGCCCTCGCCGATGCCTTCGCGCGCACCGCCATGCCCCCGCTCGCGCACGTGCCCATCCGCTCCGGCGCCCTCGGAGGCGCTGCGCCCCTCATCGGCGCTGCGGAGCACGTCTCATCGCCCGCCTACCGTGAGCTCATCGCATGATCGAAAGGACTCCCATGGCCGTTTCAGAACTCGTGCAAGCGCTCAAGGGCACGCTCATCGTATCCGTGCAGGCCTACCCGGGGGAGCCGCTGCGCACGCCCGAGATCATGGCCGCCATGGCGCGCGCCTGCGAGCTGGGCGGAGCCGCCGCCATCCGCTGCCAGGGCCTCGCCGACATATCCGCCATTAAGGGCCGGGTGGAGGTTCCCGTGATCGGGCTGTGGAAGGAGGGCCACGAGGGGGTCTACATCACGCCCACGCTGCGCCACGCGCTCGCGTGCGTGTGGGCCGGGGCCGACATCGTGGCCCTCGACGCCACCGACCGTCCCCGTCCCGACGGCCGCACCTTCGAGGAGACGGTCGCCGCCATCCGCGCGCAGGCCGACACCCTCATCATGGCCGACTGCGCCACCATCGAGGATATCCGCCGCAGCATGGCCTGCGGATGCGACATCGCCTCCACGACGCTCTCGCACGGCAAGCCCGCCATCGACACCACAATCGACGACGGCCCCGACATCGCCCTGCTCGCCCAGGCCGTTGCGGAGTTCCCCGGCTTCCCGGTGATCTGCGAGGGCCACGTGCATACGCCGACCGATGCGGCCAAGGCCCTCGAGGCAGGCGCTTGGGCCGTGGTCGCCGGCACCGGCATCACGCATCCCACCTCGATCACCAGCTGGTTCAAGGCAGCTCTGGAGGCATAGATGGAATCCCCCGATGTCGTCATCATCACCGGCATGTCGGGCTCGGGCCGCACCCAGGCCCTCCACGTCTTCGAGGACATGGGCTACTTCTGCATCGACAACCTGCCTCCGCGCCTGCTGGTGCAGCTCACCGAGCTGGTGGGCATCAACTCGGGTGTGGGGCGCCATCTCGCCGTGACGTGCGATCCGAGGAGCCAGGGGCTCTTCGACGAGCTGTCCGACACGCTCGAGAACCTTGCGGCCCAGGAGATCAGCTATCGCGTGCTGTTCCTCACCGCCTCCGACGAGGTGATCATCCGCCGCTACAGCGAGAACCGCCGTCGGCACCCCATCGCGCTCGAAGGCGAGGACGTGCCCCATGCCGTCGCGCGCGAGCGCGCGCTGCTCGCCGCCGTGCGCGATCGCGCCGATCTTGTGGTGGATACCTCCCGCCTCAAGTCGAGCGCCCTGCGCGCCCTGCTCAGACGCGAGTTCTCCGAGCTCACCGACCAGGAGCTCATGAACGTGCACGTGCTGTCGTTCGGATTCAAGCACGGCATGCCCGTCGCAGCCGACCTGATGATCGACGTGCGGTTTCTGCCCAATCCCTTCTATGAGCCCGAGCTGCGCGTCCTCGACGGCAACGATGCCCCCGTGGTGCGCTACGTGCTCGACAATCCTGCGGCGCAGGAGTTTCTCGATGCATGGAACAAGCTGCTCGCCACCGTGCTTCCCGGCTATGTGGCGGAGGGCAAGTCGCAGCTCACCATCGCCGTGGGGTGCACGGGCGGCCAGCATCGCAGCGTGGCCATCGCCAATGCCACGGCGGCATACCTCTCCGAGCTCGGCTATCGGGCGACCATCTCGCATCGCGATCTCCCGAAGGCGGTGAGAAGGTAGGGTGGAGCGGCGTCACGCGAAACCCCGCGCGGTGCGCGTGGGCAGGGAAACGGACCGGCCCCAGATGCCGCGCGCCCTACGCGGTCGGGAGCGGGAGCCGGCCAAGCTCGCGCGCGCCCTCGAGGGGGTGAGCGCATGGCATCGTTCACCGCAGAGGTGAAAGACGAGCTCTCGCGCGTCGAGGGCAGATGCGCCGCCTGCGACTACGCCGAGCTTTCCGCCCTGCTGCGCGTGTGCGGCACGCTGTCGTTTCGCGGCACCGGGCGCTACGCGCTGCGTATCACCACCGAGACGGGCGCTGTGGCGCGCACCATCATCAAGCTGGCCCACGACCTCTTCGACCTCGACACCTCGCTCACCATCCGCCGTTCCGTGCTGCATCGGACGCGCAACTACCTGATCGAGATCGCCGAGCAGGACGGCCTCGAGGGGGCCCTGGTGAAGCTGGGCATCCTCGTGCCAGGACAGGGCCTCGCCGCAGGCATCCCGCGCGCGCTTCTGCGGAGGCGCTGCTGTCGCGAGGCGTTCGTGCGCGGGGCGTTCATGGCGAGCGGGTTCATCGCCGACCCGCGCGGCGACTTCCATCTGGAGCTGGCGGTGACGGGGGAGGCGTTCGCCAACGAGCTCATGGTCCTCGTCAACTCGCTCGGCGTGCACGCCCGTCTCAACCACCGGCGCGGCGCCTACGCGCTCTATCTCAAGAGCTTCGACGACATCGTGTCGCTGCTCGTGAGCATGGGGGCGGCGCGCTACGCCCACACCATCGAGGGCGTCCGCGCCGTGAAATCCGTCAAGAACGACGTCAACCGCCGCGTCAACGCCGAGCTCGCCAACCAGAACCGGGCGGGCGATGCCGCTGCGGGCCAGATGGCGCTCATCGACGAGGCCGATGCCCTGATCGGACTCGCAGCGCTCCCGCACGCGGTCCGCGAGTTCTGCGAGCTCAGGCGCGCCCATCCCGAGCTATCGCTCGCCGAGCTCGGGCAGGAGCTCACGCCCTCGGCGTCGAAGTCGGCCATGTACCATCGTGTGCTGCGCTTGGAGAAGATCGTGGCCGAGGCGAGGGAGGGCTAGCCGCTGCGGGGCAGCGCGCTTCCACCGCATTCACGAGGGCTTTCGATCGGGCTGCGCCGTATTCCGCAAAAAAGCATCCGTGCCGCGGGTGTCTCGCCCGCAGCGATGCCGATTAGCGTTAAACTGTAAAAAGTTGGGTTTCTAACCGTCTCTCGCGGTCTGTGGGCTTGGATGGCCGGAAGCGCCATCCACCCTTTCGAAAGGAGATATGCATGGCAGTTAAGGTTGCAATCAACGGTTTTGGCCGCATCGGTCGCCTTGCCTTCAGGCAGATGTTCGGCCACGAGGGTTCCGAGATCGTCGCCATCAACGACCTCACCGACCCCAAGATGCTCGCCCACCTGCTGAAGTACGATTCTTCGCAGGGCAACTATGCTCGTGACCATGAGGTAACCGCCGGCGAGGACTGCATCACCGTCGACGGCAAGACCATCAAGATCTACAAGGAAGCCGACGCGAGCAACCTGCCGTGGGGCGAGCTCGGCGTCGACGTCGTTCTCGAGTGCACCGGTTTCTACACCTCCAAGGCCAAGTCCCAGGCCCATATCGATGCCGGCGCCAAGAAGGTCGTCATCTCCGCTCCGGCGGGCAACGATCTGCCCACCGTCGTCTACAACGTCAACCATGAGACGCTGACCGCCGATGACGACATCATCTCCGCCGCCTCCTGCACCACCAACTGCCTCGCTCCCATGGCCAAGGCCCTCAACGACTGCGCTCCCATCCAGAGCGGCATCATGTGCACCATCCACGCCTACACCGGCGATCAGATGCTTCTCGACGGTCCGCACCGCAAGGGCGACCTGCGCCGCGCCCGCGCCGCAGCCGTCAACATCGTTCCCAACTCCACCGGTGCCGCCAAGGCCATCGGCCTCGTGATCCCCGAGCTCAACGGCAAGCTCATCGGCGCCGCCCAGCGCGTTCCCACGCCCACCGGCTCCACCACCATGCTCTTCGCGGTCGTCAAGTACGACGGCGAGCTCACGGCCGACGCCATCAACGCCGCCATGAAGGCCGCCTCCGATCCCGAAACCTTCGGCTACAACGAGGACCAGATCGTCTCCTCCGACATCGTGGGCATGACCTACGGCTCGCTCTTCGACGCCACCCAGACCATGGTCTCCAAGGTCGCCGACGGACTCTTCGAGGTTCAGGTCGTCTCCTGGTACGACAACGAGAACTCCTACACCTCCCAGATGGTCCGCACCATCAAGTACTTCGAGAAGTTCGTCGCTTAACGGCCCGGATCAAACCCGCTCAGCGCGTGGCCGGCGACATCGTGCGCACGGTCACGCGCCGATCTATCACGCGTGTTTTCAGCGAGGCGCCGGCGCTTTCCCCAGGCGCAGTTCCGCAGCGCGTCCTCTGCGCGAGGACTGTCCGAGCACTGGGAAAAGCGCCGTCGCTATCAAGAAAGGAGCTCGCATGGCATTCACCAAGAAGACCGTGCGCGACATCGATGTCGCCGGCAAGCGCGTCATCATGCGTGTCGACTTCAACGTGCCCCTGAAGGACGGCGTCGTCACCGACGATACCCGTGTGCGCGCCGCCATCCCCACCATCGCCTACCTCAAGGAGCAGGGCGCCGGCATCATCCTCATGAGCCACCTCGGCCGCCCCAAGGGCGACGGCCCCGAGCCCGAGCTCACCCTCAAGCCGGCTGCCGACAAACTTGCCGAGCTCACCGGCTATAACGTCGAGTTCTGCGACGACACCTATGGCGAGAAGGCCGCTGCGGCCTGCGCCGCCGTCCAGCCGGGCGACATCCTCGTCCTCGAGAACGTGCGCTTCCTCAAGGCCGAGAAGAAGAACGACCCCGAGGTCGCCAAGAAGCTCGCCTCCTATGCCGACATCTTCGTGCTCGACGCCTTCGGCACCGCGCACCGCGCCCAGGGTTCCGTCGTCGGTCCCGCCGACTACATCCCTGCCGTCGCCGGCTTTTTGCTGGAGAAGGAAGTCGATACCCTGACCTCCATCTTCTCCGAGCCCGAGCGTCCGTTCGTGGCCATCGTGGGCGGCTCCAAGGTTTCATCCAAGATCGGCGTGCTCGACCACCTCATCGACTCCGCCGACACCCTCATCATCGGCGGCGGCATGGCCTACACCTTCTTCCTCGCCCAGGGCTTCTCCGTGGGCACGAGCCTGCAGGAGCCCGATTGGGTGGAGGCTGCGGGCAACATGCTCAAGAAGGCCGAGGAGAAGGGCTGCAAGATCCTGTTGCCCATCGATAACGTCGTGACCGACCACTTCGGCGAGGATGCTGTGGGCGAGGTCGTCGATTCCAGCAAGATCCCCGACGATCGCATGGGCATGGACATCGGGCCCAAGACGATCGAGCTGTATTGCGAGGCGGTCAAGGCCGCCAAGACCGTCTTCTGGAACGGCCCCATGGGCGTCTTCGAGATCGATCAGTTCGCCGCCGGCACCGAGGCCGTCGCCCGTGCGATCGCCGACGCCGGCAACACGTCCATCATCGGCGGCGGCGATTCCGTCGCGGCCATCAACAAGTTCGGCCTGGCCGACAAGATGAGCTGGATCTCCACCGGAGGCGGGGCGTCCATGGAACTCGTCGAGGGCAAGGCCCTTCCCGGAGTGGAGGCGCTTCTCGATGCGTAAGGTGATGATTGCCGGAAACTGGAAGATGAACAAGACCTTCAGCGAGGCCATCGAGCTCGCCCTGGCGCTGAACGACGAGCTCAAGGATGGCGTGGGCGACGTCGAGGTCGTCGTATGCCCGCCCGCTGTCGATCTCAAGGGCGTCGCCGAGGTCATCGAGCAGAACAACGCGCCGTTCGCGCTCGGCGCGCAGAACGTGTACTGGGAGGAGAAGGGCGCCTATACCGGCGAGACCGCTCCCGACATGCTGTCCGCCATCGGGGCCGCCTACTGCATCATCGGCCACTCCGAGCGCAGGGGCTATTTCGGCGAGACCGATGAGGACATCAACAAGAAGGCCAAGGCGCTCATGGCCCATGGCATCGTGCCCATCTCCTGCTGCGGCGAGCCGCTCGAGATCCGCGAGGCCGGCACGCATGTGGAGTTCGTCGTTGACCAGATCAAGGCCGACACCGCCGGGCTCGAGATCGCCGACCCTGCCAAGTACGTCATCGCCTACGAGCCCATCTGGGCCATCGGAACCGGCAAGACCGCCACGGCCGACGACGCCCAGGAGGTCTGCGGCGCCATCCGCGCGACCCTCGCCGAGATCTTCGGCGCCGACATCGCCGCGCAGATCCGCGTGCTCTACGGAGGGTCCGCCAACGAGGACAACATCGCCGATCTCGTGGCCAAGCCCGATGTCGACGGCGCTCTGGTGGGCGGGGCGTCCCTCAAGGCGCCTTCGTTCGCCGCCATGGTGAGAAACGCCGGATAACGGCGCACCTGCAGACGCATGCATGCCAGGGCCCCGGTCATCCCGACCGGGGCCCTTTCGAAATACGGGTCTTTGCCGCCTATGACCGCCTGCTCTCATAGATTGATTTCATCAATCTAATCCTAGATAACAATATAAGTATTATTTATATTGACTTTAATATTATTAAAGTATATGTTTGAATCCAGAAAGGAGGTGGCGGGTATGGCAGGCAACGATCTCCCCATCTGGCTGAGCGAGCTCGACGAAGGAGATCTCGAGTTCGTGCGACAGTTCATCCTGTGTTCCGGATCGCTCAAGGGCATGGCGGAGCACTACGAGGTTTCCTATCCGACGATCCGGCTGCGGATAGATCGCCTTATCCAAAAGGTTTCCGGCGCGCGGTCCGAGGAAGACCGGCACATCGACCTGATCAAGGACCTGGCTTTGGATGGGGAGATGTCGTATGAGACGGCCAAGAAGCTGATCTCATCCTATAACACCGTTGAAAGAAGGCGACAGGCATGAAAGCGATCATCGTAGGCATTTCAGCAGCGCTGTATTTTGCGGAGTGGTTCGTCATCCGCAGGACAGCTGTGAACAGGTTCATTCCCATTATTGCGGCATGTGCAGTCGCGACGCCTTTGGGCGTGTGCATCGGGGCCCATCTGGCAATCCAGCCGGTTCTGCTCATGGTGCTCGCGCTGTTCTTCTGCATGCTCGAGGATTGGCTCCACGGGCAGCGGGGCATGACGGAGGCGGAGCGGGTAAGGCTGAAAGATCTGTAGGTCCGTGCGCGTCTTGCCGGGCAATCCAAACGGGATGATGGCGTTCCCATGTAGCAGAAGGCGTGTGCTATACTCAAGTGCTGCTGTAAAACCGCTATGCAAGGAGTGCTTGTGGGCGTTCTCAATGTGATCCTCGTCATCGTGCTCGTGCTCTCGGGTCTCGCAACGGTGCTTCTCGTGCTCATGCATTCGGGCAAGGGCACGGGCCTCTCCGAGATGCTGTCCTCGTCCATTGTGCCTTCAAGTGCGGGTACGGGCGTTATCGAGAAGAACCTCGATCGTCTGACCGTCATCACGACGGTGGTCTTCATCGTGACCATCTGCATCCTGGCGCTCACCTTCCCGGTGGGGGCGATCGGATAAGTTTCTCGTTTGGACGATTTTGGGCTTGCACATCGCGCAAGTGTGCTATGCTCATTAAGCCATGTCGGAGTGGCGGAATTGGCAGACGCGCTAGCTTGAGGTGCTAGTGACTACACAACGGTCGTGCGGGTTCAAGTCCCGCCTCCGACACCAGACTCACCGCGAGCCCTTCGGGGCTCGTTTTGGTATCGCGGCACCTTTTGGACGAGCATGCGGTTTCCCACACTGCCGCCACAGACACCGAAGCGTGCGTGCGCTACGATAGGGTGGCCGGAAAGGGGGTGCCATGGCCAGGGAAGCATACAGCGAGGCAGATATCCGCGAGCTCGAGGCGCAGATCGCCCGCCTCACGCGCGCCAACATGCGCCTCGCGGGCGCGCTCGACATCGTGCTCGAGACGCTCGACTCCGAGAACGTGGCCACGCTCTTCGACCGTGTGCTCGACAAGCTCGCCGAAACCTTCGGCGCCGACGGCACGCTCGTCTACTTTGCCGCATCCGACGGCTTCCACCTGCGCGGCGTGAGCGAATCGCTCGCCAAGCTCGCCATTCCCGGGTTCATGGATTTCGGTCGCGCCATCGAGGCGCTCGCCGCCCGCGAGGGCCATGCCCTGCGCCTGCGGGTGAACCCTCCTGCCGCCGAGGCTCTGCGCGCCGGAGCGCTCGTCACCCGCGAGGTGGTGCGCGAGGACACCGGCGCGTCCTTCTCCGTCGAATGCGGCCTTCTTCCGCCGTTCACCTCGTTCTTCTGCGTGCCGGTGTGGTTCGGCGGGCAGGTGATCTCCATCATCGAGGTGGGGTGGCTGCGCCCGCACGCCATGCTCGAGGATGACGCGCAGCTGCTCGATTCGGTGGCAAGCTACCTCGGCGTGCAGCTCATGGGCGCCTTCACGGCCATGCGCGCCCAACGCTCCGAGCGACTCCTGCGTCTTGGCTCCGAGCTGCGCGAAAAGCTCATAGCGGTCACCGACGGCGATGATCTGGGCGCCGTGGAGCATCTCGAGGAGATCTGGGAGCAGGCGGCGGATCGCCTCAAGGCCCAGATGCTTCCCGTGCACGAGAACAGCCACGCGCGCCACGTGATGCTCGAGCTGCCCGGCAACGATCTGCGCGTCATGCCCTTCGACCTCGACACGCTCGTGCACGACCATCGCCAGGACGGCGTGGCGCTCGTGCCCATCGAGGCCGGCTCCAGCGTGGGCCGGTGGCTCGACGAGCAGAGCGAGCCGGCCATCGGCGAGCTCGTCGACATGGGCGTCATCGCCGATGTGCGGCGCTGCTTCCTGCTGCTGCGTCCTGCGGGAGCCGAGCCCTTCGACGCCGACGAACGCGCCTTTCTGCTGCGCCTGGCGCAGGATTCCCTCGAGATCGCCCTCGGCGAGGTTGCCCGCGAGCAGGACAAGCGCATCGCCCAGGCCCTCATGAGCGGCATGAAGAGCGAGCTGCAGACCGTGGAGGGCATCTCCGCGCGCGGCATCTACTCGTCCGCCACCGCTTCGGCGTTCGTGGGCGGCGACTTCTACGACCTCATCCGCCTGCCCGAGCGCCGCGCCTGCGTCATCATGGGCGACGTTTCGGGCAAGGGCGTCGAGGCGGCGTCCGTTTCGGCCGCTGTACGCACGGCGCTCGGAGCGTATGCGTGGGAGGGCCTCTCGCCCGCGCGCATGGTGCGCACCCTGAACGACTTCCTCATGGGCTTCTCGCGTATCGAGACCTTCGCCACGTTGTTCGTGGGCCTGATCGACCTGGCCCGGGGCACCATCACGTACTGCTCTGCGGGCCACCCGCCTGCGGTGCTCGTGCGCGGCGGCGAGCTCTCCACCCTCGACGTGCAGTCGGGCGTGGTGGGCGCCTTCGCCGACATGGTCTACCGTGACGGCGTGCAGCGCATCTTCAAAGACGACCTGCTGCTGCTCTACACCGATGGAACCACCGAGGCGAGAAACCCCGCCGGCGCGTTCTTCGGCGAGGACGGCCTTGCGGATGCGGTGCTCGCCGAGGTTCCCTGCGGCTTCAACGGGCTGCTCGACCGCCTGCTCGCCCGTCTCGACGCCTTTACCGAACAGCGCCTCGAAGACGATGTGGCGCTCGTGGCGCTGCGCTTCGACACTGTGGGCTGATTTCCGCCGCCTGCAGCTTCCACCTGAATAGAACGCCTGCATGTGGGAACAATCCCAGTATGTCTGAACGAACCTGCATAGCCGTGCTGCCTCTCGAAACCGATCTCGATGTGAGGTCGGTGCCGCGCGTGCGCGCGCAAATCGACCGTCTCATCGCCGATGGCTGCCGCCGCATCATCCTCAACATGGGGGACGTCGCATACATCGACTCCTGCGGCATGGGGATGCTCTTCTGCGCGATCAGGCGCATGCGCACGGTGGGCGGACTCATCTCGCTCATCGGCGTGTCGCCCGAGATCTACCGTTCGCTCAAGATCCTGCGCCTGGTCGAGGTCATGCCCGTCTCGGTTGCGGGCTCCGCCGCCCAGGTTCCCGCGCTCGACATCGATCAGATCCCGCTCTGGCGAACCTCGTTCGCGGTATCGGCCGATGCCCTCGCCGCCGCGCGCGACCGCATCGCCGAGCTGGTGATGCCGCTGAGGCTCTCGTCCGACGAGGTGTTCGACCTCAAGCTCGCGGCGGGGGAGGCCCTCGGCAACGCCGTCGACCATACCTGCGCCCGGGGCATCCTCGCGAGCGTCGCCGCCTATGCCGACCGTGTGATCGTGGAGATAAGCGATTGCGGCGCGGGCTTCTCGCCCCAGAGCGTCCCGGTGCCCGAGCCCTCATCCGAGCGCGGGCGCGGCATCGCCCTCATGCGGCTGCTCGTCGACGCGGTCTCCATCGCGCCCAAGCCGTGCGGCACGGGCACCATGGTGCGCATCGTCAAGCTCACGCATTGACCCCCAATGGGGGAGTATCCCCCAGTGCCCGCGAACGGTGGAATGCGCACGCCATACAGGGTAGAATGGCTCCGACACCGCAGGAGCTGGGCGAACGGAAGGCGCATGCATGGGCGAGTATCTGGATATCATCACCGCACGCAACCTCACCTACGGCCAGAAGCTGCTCCGTCTGGCCCAGGCGGCGGAGAACAGCGTGCATCCCATTCCCACCACGCGCGAGTTCGACTGGTTCTTCGAACGCGATGCCATCTGCGACATGCATGAGGGCAACGCCCCCTATCGCCCGCGCTACATCTGCTGCGACATGGAGCGCTTCGCCCGCCAAGGCTCCGACTTCCTGCGCCTCGACGCGCCGGAAACCCTTGACGACCTTCTCATGAACCTGCAGATCCTCTACCAGAACGTGCCCTCGGTCACGGGGCGGCCGGTGTATGCGGGCCAGCTCGACCGCGTGATCGATCCCTTCCTGAGCGGCCTCTCCGATGACGAGGCCATGCCGCGCCTCAAGCGGTTCCTCACCTACATCGACCGCACCGTCGCATCCGGCTACTGCCATGCCAATCTGGGTCCCGAGGACACGCGCGCCGCCCGCCTGCTTCTGCAGGCCGATGCCGAGGTGCACAACGCTGTTCCCAACTTCACGCTCAAGTACGATCCCGAGATCACGCCCGATGACCTTGCGCGTTTCGCTCTCAAGACATCCATGGCCTGCGCGAACCCGGCCTATGCCAACGATCGCCTGCTGCGCGGCATCTATCCACCGGCCGCAGACGGTCCGCACGATTCCTACACGGTCGTCTCATGCTACAACGTGCTTCCCATCCGGGGCGGCGCGTACTGCCTCGACCGCGTGAAGCTCTCCCAGCTGGCCGACCTCGCCACGGGCATCGATCATTTCCTGGACGAGCTGTTGCCGTCGGCTACGGCCGCCCTGCTCGACCACATGAACGCGCGCGTGAGGTTTCTCGTCGAAGATTCCAACTTCTTCCAGACGTCGTTCCTCGTGCGCGAGGGGCTCATCGAGCGCGAGCGTTTCTGCGGCATGTTCGGCGTCATCGGCATGCACGAGTGCGTGGAGAAGCTCCTGGGCGAGGGGTGCGCGTACGGCACCGATCCCGAGGCCAACGACCTGGCCGACCGGATCATGCAGCGGATCGACGCGCAGGTCGCGGCGTTTCCCGCCGTGTACAGCGAGGTGGGCGGCGGCCGCTATATGCTGCACGCGCAGGCAGGCTTCGGCGATCAGGCGGCCTCCACGCCGGGCGTGCGCATCCGCGTGGGTTCCGAACCCGAGGTGTTTTTCGACCATATCCGCCACAGCGCGCGCATGCACCGCTTCTTCACGTGCGGCGTCAGCGATATCTTTCCCGTTGAGCCGACGGCATCCCATAACGTGGACGCCCTGCTCGACGTGGTGAAGGGCGCCTTCGCGGTGGGCGACACGTACCTTTCGTTCTATCCGAGCGACTCCGATCTGGTGCGCATCACGGGCTTTCTGGTGAAGCGTTCGGAGATGGAGAAGTTCGCCCGCGGCGAGGCGGTGCTCGCCGATACGAGCCACGACGGCGAGGGCAACTGGCGCGCCAACGCCCTGGCCGATCGCAAGGTGCGTCTGGGATAGGGAAGCGGGGCGCACCTGCGGCGCAGAGGGCGCCGTGTCTGCGCGGGGCCGCGTCACGGGAGGGGTGCCATGCCAACGCGCGCACCGATCAACAAGATCATTCCGTTCTCGCTGGTGGATGGGCCGGGCAGCCGCTGCTCCATCTTCCTGCAGGGGTGCAACATCGCGTGCGCGTACTGCCACAACCCCGAGACGCAGCGCCTGTGCGTTTCGTGCGGCGCGTGCGTTGCGCGCTGCCCTGCCGGTGCCCTGCGCATCGAGGGCGGGCGCGTTATGTGGGATCGGGACGCCTGCGTGCAGTGCGACACGTGCATCCGCGTGTGCCCGCACCGTGCGAGTCCCAAGGTCATGTGGATGGACGCCGACGAGGTGTTCCGCATCGTGCGCTCCTATCAGCCCTTCATCCGCGGCATCACGGTGTCGGGCGGCGAGTGCATGCTGCAGCCCGGCTTCGTGCGCGAGCTCTTCGCACGCTGCCGCGCTGCGGGCCTGGGAACGCTCATCGACTCCAACGGATGCGTGGACTTCTCGGCATATCCCGACCTGCTCGCCGTCACCGATGGCGTCATGCTCGATGTGAAGTCATGGGATGCGGACGTGTTCATGCGCCTGACGGGAGCCGGAAACGGCGTGGTCAAACGCAACCTCGCCTATCTGGCCGAGCGGGACAAGATCGAGGAGCTGCGCATCGTGGCGGTTCCCGGCCGGACCGACCCGGAGCGCACCATCGCTCGCATCGCCGAGGTTTTGGGGGCGCGCGCGGCGACGACCACGCTGAAGATCATCGCATTCCGACCGTTCGGCGTGGTGGGGGAGCTTGCCGACATGCCTGCTCCCGCCGATGAGCGCATGGCCGAACTCGAGGCGCTCGCCCACGCCGCCGGCTTCGGAGACGTGCAGGTTCGCTAGCGGGTACCCCCACACGGGGAGTATCCCCCAATGGGGGATACTCCCCGTGTGGGCCCGAATGAAAAACGGGCACCCGATCGGGGTGCCCGAAGCATGCAATGGAGGCGACGCCCGGATTCGAACCGGGGGTAAAGGCTTTGCAGGCCTCTGCCTTACCACTTGGCCACGTCGCCGTAGTAAAAAGGCCGATTCAAGAACCGGCCTCGAAAGTGCATGGAGCGGGCTACGGGGTTCGAACCCGCGACCTCAACCTTGGCAAGGTTGCGCGCTACCAACTGCGCTAAGCCCGCGAACGCGTAGTTAAATATAGTCGAGTTCTCACCAAGATGCAAGGAGCTTTTCCAAAATAGCGTATCCTTATATCCATGACAGCAGAGAACAGCACAATCTACCTCGACTACGGTGCGGCGACGCCGCTGGATGAGCGCGTGCGCGCCGCGATGGAGCCCTACGATCGCGAACTCTTCTTCAACCCCTCGGCGGCCTATGACGAGGCGCGGAGGGTGCGTTCCGATATCGAGCAGGCCCGTGCGCGGATCGCGCACCTCATGGGAGCGCGCGCCGACACCATCGTCTTCACGGCGGGTGCCACCGAGGCCAACAACCTCGCCTTCGCGGCGGTGTCGACCGATGCGCATCTGGTATCCGACGCCATCGAGCACGAGAGCGTGCTCGCCTGCCTGTCTGCGCGCGAGCACACCGTCGTGGGCGTGGAGGGCGATGGGCGCGTGAGCCCGCAGGCGATCTCCCGCGCCATCACGCCGCGCACCGAGCTCGTCTCGGTGAGCCTCGCCAACGGGGAGATCGGCACCGTTCAGCCTGTACGCGATATCGCGGCCGTCGTGCGCGCCGAGCGGGCGCATCGGCTCGAGGAAGGCGATATGCGCCCCCTCTGGCTCCATACGGATGCTTCGCAGGCTGCGCTTGCGCTCTCGGTGAACGTCTCGTCGCTCGGCGTCGACATGATGACCCTCTCGGCATCCAAGATATACGGGCCCAAGCAGGTGGGCCTGCTCTGGGCGGCCGACGGCATCGCGCTCGCTCCGCTGGTCGCCGGCGGGGGACAGGAGCGCGGCATCCGGTCGGGCACCGAGAATGTGGCGGGCATCATGGGTTTTGCCCGTGCGTTCGAGATCGCCGCTGCCGAGCGTCCCGCCGAGACCAAGCGGCTCGCAGCCCTGCGCAGCCGCATGGAGCGCGCGCTCATCTCGGCGTTTCCCCAGGCGCAGGTTTCGGGTCCGCGCAACGCGCGTCTGCGTCTGCCCGGGCTTCTGCACATTTCGTTTCCGGGTATCGACGCGCGGCGCCTCGTGCTGCTGTTGGGGCAGGCGGGCGTGCTCGCGGCCACCGGCAGCGCCTGCGCGGCGAGCAAGATGCGCGTCTCGCACGTGCTCTCCGCCATCGGCATGGATGAACGCACCGCGGCGGGCAGCCTGCGCATGACGCTCGGACGCGCTACCACCCGCGACGAGGCGGACCGTGCGACGAAGATCATCATCGACGCCGTGAGCGCCGAATACGCGCGTCTGGGAGGCGCCTCATGAGCGAACGTGTTGTTCTCGGCTTATCGGGCGGCGTGGACTCCGCACTCTCCGCAGCTCTGCTCGTCGAGCAGGGCTACGACGTGACCTGCGTCTACATGCGCAACTGGTCGCGCGATCTGCCGGGGTTCGCCTGCCCGTGGGCAGATGAGCTGGCAGACGCCGAGCGCGTGGCCGTGGCGCTGGGGCTCGACCTCGAGGTATGGGATTGCGAGCGGGAATACCGGGAGACGGTCGTCGATTACCTCGTCGATGCCTATGCGCGCGGTTACACGCCCAACCCCGACGTCATGTGCAACCAGACGGTCAAGTTCGGCACCTTCGCCGAGCGGGCCTTCGCCTCGGGCGCCGATCTCATCGCCACGGGGCACTATGCCGCCTGCGTGCACGCTCCGCACGGTCCGGCCACGCTGCTTCGTGCGGCCGACGAGCGCAAAGACCAGACCTACTTCCTCTGGCGCGTGCCGGGGGAGGTGTTCAACCGCGTGCTCTTTCCCATGGCGGATGTGCCCTCCAAGGCGGCGGCGCGCGAGATGTGCCGCGCACGCGGACTCTCGGTTGCGGATAAGCCCGACTCCGACGGCATCTGCTTCATCGGTCCGGTGGGGCTGCGCACCTTCCTGCTCGACTCGCTCGAACGCCGCGCGGGCGATATCGTGGAGTGGGAGACGGGCACGGTGCTCGGCCGCCATGACGGCGCCTTCCTCTTCACCGTGGGCCAACGCAAGGGGCTCGATCTGGGAGGCGGGCCGGCGCGCTATGTGGTCGCCACCGACACGCAGCGGAACGTGGTGTACGTGACCTCCGACCTCGCCTGCCCTGCACTCTGGACCTGCGAGGACGTGCTCGAGGACGTGCGGTGGATCGCAGGCGCCGCGCCTGCGGCGGGAGACTATCTCGTGCGGACGCGCCACACGGGCACGCTGCGCCCGGCGCATGTGGAGCCGCAGGCAGATGGCGGGGTGCGTGTCGTCTGGCCCGAGGCGGCACGCACGGTCGCGCCCGGCCAATCGGCGGTTATCTACGATGGGCGCGCCTGCCTGGGCGGAGGCGTGATCTGCACGGCAACCGCTCGGGTGGCATACGAAGGCGATGTCGTGTAAACTGGTCGCGTGGCAGAGCGTTCCATCCTTGCATATCAGGCCGCTCGTTATCTGGAGGCGTCTGTGTCAGTGCTTATCCTCTTCTTCATTTTATGGCCTGCGGTAGCCGTCTACGCCCTTTTTCAGATACTGTTCACGCTTGCGGGCTCCATCGTCCTCTCTCCTGCGCTTCCCGTTCTGCTCGGCTCGTTGATCCTGCACGTCCTTGCTGCGGCAGATGCGATTCGGCTGGCATGGAAGTGGTTCTACAAGGGCGAGCGCTTCGAAATCAAAGCGAACATCAAAAGGCCGCTGATCTTGCTTGCTGCAGGGTTCGCCTGCTTCTGGATAGGCGTCGTGCTCGCGGCGACGATCATCATGGATTACTTCAACTATTCCACTGCGGCCAGCGCTGCGCTCATCCTCTTCTGATGTGCACCATTGTGCGCTGCCCCTTTTTGGGAAGTTTGCAAGCTGTCGAGTTCGAGCTTGCGCTTTGCGGCAAGTTCGCGTAAGATAGCTACCGCGCTGCACGGCTTTTGCATGCAGCAGCTGCTCGGGCGCTTAGCTCAGGGGGAGAGCGCTTCCCTGACACGGAAGAGGCCACAAGTTCAAATCTTGTAGCGCCCACCACGAGAAACCGCAGGTCAATCCGCTAATATGGATTGGCCTGCGTTGCATTTCAACCCCCTTCCAAAAGCCGAAAACCAAGAAACCACCAAGAATCACGCGAACTTCACCACGTTTCGAGGGGGCGCGGGCTGCGCGAAAATGGCCGCTATCGTCCCCGCTGATTCGCGGTCGTTCTCAAGCATCGCGTGAGCGTACATGTCGAGCGTGATTGACGCGCTGGAATGCCCAAGGCGCGCTTGCACGGTCTTTACGTCCGTCCCCTTAGCAAGCAGCAACGTTGCCTGCGTGTGCCGTAGCTCGTGGAACTTCAAGCCCGCGAAACCGTTAGCAGCCGCGAACTTGCGCCACCAGCTAGAGAACGCGTTGGGGTCGATGTACTCCCCGAGGGAATTGGAGCAAACGGGCGTGCTCGAAGTCTGCAACTTGCCTATGCGCGCAAGCATCCCGCGCTGTATGGCCTTCCAGCTCTTGAGGGTCGAGGCCGTTCCCGCGTCAATCGCGATTGTCCGTATGCCCGCGCGGGTTTTCGGCTGCTTTACCTCCATGCGCGCGTTCAGGCTGTGCGATATGCGCACAGATTCGCGGGTAAGGTCGATATCTGCCCACGTTAGAGCTAGTATCTCCCCGCGCCTCGCGCCCGTCGCAAGCCCGATGCAGGCGCATATGGAGCACGACACGGGGCGAACCTCGCGCACGTATTGGCGGGGCTTGTCGGCCTTGCCCCAATCCTCGCGCCTCTGCTCTTTTGCCTCGAATTCCGCAAGAGCCTTGCGTGTTTCCTTGCTAATGCAGCGGTGGAGCTGTGCGGCATCCTCGAAACCGAGGCTTGAGCGCTCGCCCTTTTCAGGCGTAGGAGCCTTCACGCGGTCTAGCGGGTTGGATATGACGTAACCGAGATTGACGGCGCGCTTCATAACCTCGTTAAGTATAACGTGGTACTTGTGCAGGGTCGAGTTGCTTACTCCCCGCTCGTTGCGAATCTGCGAATAGAGCTTGTCAACGAGCAAGGGCGTTATGTCCTTCAACCTGCAACCACCGATGTACTCCCAGAGAACGCCCAGGATATACCTATCAGTTCGCGCGGTCATTGTCGCAATTTCCCCGTCCGCCTTGCGGCGTTCGAGCCATACGCTAGAAAACTCGTAGAACGTCGCTTTGTCCGCGCCCTTTATGACGCCTCCCATAGCCTCGTTAGTGAGCGCGTCGCGGGTTTTCACCACATCGGCAATCGTGCCGTGAACGCGCCTCGTTCGAGATTCGTACTTTTTCGTAACCGGGTTGAACCCCGTTGCTACGGTCACTTCATAGATATTGCGCTTGTCTTTGTCCTTCCCTAAGAGGCGGTAGGAGCCGCCCCCTTGAATCTTCTTTGACTTAGCCATTGTCTACACCTCCTTTCGCCTTTCCTCTATGTTCGGAGCCTTTCGGCTGTGCCGCCTTGCGTTTCTTGGCGCGGTATTCGCGCTGCCTTTGCCTATCCGCGCATTTCTTGCAGCAGTAGGCCGAATCTGAATCCGCTTTCTCGCTGCCGCCCTGCTTTCGTTTGAAGATATGCCCGCAAGACTTGCAGGCGCGCCAAGGGCTTACATCATCGTTAACCGCCTCGATAATCTGATTGCAAATCGCCGACGTAAGCCCGCGCGGGAAGTCTTGCCGGATATCCACCCTCAAGAAGTCGTTTGCGACTATCTGCATTGGGTGGCAGGCGGCGGCATTGATTGCACGGGCGCTGTCGCGGAATTGTTGCGCAAGGTGCGCAGCCCTTTCCTCGTTCGCCGAACGTCCCGCGCACGGAGAATTGTCGGCATCGTAGCGCGCGCGGATTGTGTCATGCATCAGGTAGACGAAAGATTGCAGAAGCTCAATCGTTGCCGCTGCCTCTGATAGTGATATGGCATCGTAGGCAAGCCAACCATCATCAATGTACGGATTCGTTTCTTCAACGGCTGCTTTATGCTTTTTTCCTAGCTGGTTGTGCTTCACGCGCCCGCCCTCGAAGTCGGGCGGAGAGTAGATGCAATGCGCGTCGAAACGATAGGGGGAGTACGGTGCGCCCCATTCGGAGACGAAAGCCGCCAAGGCGTCCGCGTTCTTCGCGTCGCATTCGAGCAGTTGATGATTGAAGAACTCTCGCGGCAAAGAATCCGTCCCGATTGTGCCATCCGTGATGAAGCGCAGCGCCTTTCCTTCGCGGCGCGTTTCCCCGCGCCTCCACGAAAGCGGGCGCGCCTCGATAGGGGTCGAATAGTAGACCGTCGTAGTGCTTTCAAGCTTTTGCAATCCCATCGTGTCACCCTAACATTGCCAACTCATACGTGACTATATGCGCCTATCATACAAGGCGCAACGGAACATTTCAAGACATAAAAGGAGGTTACAAGGAATGGACTTCGGAAAGGTGTTGGAGCTAAGGCAGGCGCAAGGTGCGGGCTTGTTCGAGAACGAGGGTGAAATGCTAACGACGGTAGACGTTGGGCGAATCTTCAACGTGTCCCCGCAGGTCGTGCGCGATTGGTGCAGGCGCGGCGTTATCCCGTCCGTGAAGGTCGGGCGGCGCGTGTACGTGCCGAGAAACAGCCTCGCAGAGCAGATGCAGCGCGATTTGTGCGCAAGCGTCAACGGCTAGCGTCGCGGTGGTTTTCGTGGGTAGGAGACGAACCGCTGTATTCACAGCTGACACCCAGCGCCCCAGCAAACGAACCGTGTTCGGACGCGGTAACGAGCCGAAGAAGAAAGCTAAGCGGCGGCGCAGCAGAGAAGCCGAATCATTGACTAAGGAAAGGAGCGGGAACCATGAAGGAATCACCTGCAAAGACGGTCGAGAAGGCCATGCAATGGCTTGAGGATAACAAGGAGGCGGCAGCGTACATGTTCGCCCTTGCGGAGCGAGAGGCGGAAAGCGGGCGTCATTTCTCCTTTCGCCTCATAGCCGAAAGGACGCGGGCAAGGGACTTCGGAACCATCAAGAGCGGAACTTTCAAGCTGCCTAACGAGTTCGCACCCATCTTCACGCGCGTATTTCTCAAGCAGCACCCGGAGGCGCGCCCGTTCGTTTCCCTGCGAAAAAGCAAGTTCGATGCTGCCATGCAAGAGCGCGGACTATAGGCGGCATCGGGCGGAAAGGAGCAGGAACCATGAACGCGAAGAGAACCGGGCGAACCGCAAAGCTCCATGTTGTAGGAGGCGCAAGGCGGCAATCCAACCACTCGCAGCGCGAACGCGCAGAGGCAAGCGGTGGCATTGAGCAGCCGGAGACGTTGGAACAGCTCAAGGAAATGCAGGAAACGCACCCGCAAGCCCTTAGCAGGCTCGAAAGGCTCGAAGGCGCAGCGGCAAACGTAGCCCGTAGCCTAGACAAGCGCCCCCGCTTGAAAGGCGCTGCCTATGAGCGGTAAGAAGTCGTTTCTCGTCTACTACGACTCTCCCGCATTCGAGATGTTGGACGATTCGCAGCTTGGGCGGCTTGTGCGCATGATGCTTGCTTTCGACGCCCAGGGCGAAGAGCCGCCAATCATTGACGATGCAAAGCTAGAGGCCGTTTGGCTTGTAACGCGCTCGCAGTTGGCAAGGGACGCGAGGCGCTACGAATCGCGATGCGAAGTCAATAGGGCGAACGGGCGCAAGGGAGGTTTGGCGAAGGCTACCAATCGCAAGCGTTCGCCACAATCGCTAGCGAACTTAGCCGATACAGAAACAGATACAGAAACAGATACAGATACAGCTACAGAGACAGATAAGGGGAAGAGCGCTAAAGCGCAACGCCCGCGCCCCTCGAAGACGTTCAAGCCGCCGACGATTGAAGAGGTTCAGGCGTTCGCAGATGCACGGGGCTTGAAGCTTGATGCTGCCGACTTCTGCGACTACTACGCAGCTCAAGGCTGGAAGCTATCGAACGGAAACATGATGAAGGATTGGGAGGCGGCGGCGCGAAGGTGGGCAACGCGAAGCTTTGCCAATCGTGGAACGGGCAAAGGAGGCGGGCAACATGTCTATGTCTCCGATTACGACTAGTGCGGGCATGGAGCGCTTTTGCATGGATGATGCGCAGGCTCTAGCCCTTTCGTCCGAACCCGCGCCCAACAACCTCATTGCAGATGACGCGATGCTAGAGGCGCTATGCGCTGACGATGCGCAGACAGTCGGAGAAATGGGCGATAGCTCAAACCTCTACGGCTTGCCCCCACCTTCGCTCAATCCGGGCAACGGCAAGGCAGTACGGAAAGGATGCAACCATGATAGAGATTTTTCCAGCAGCGGGGATTGTTCACGATAAGGCGGAATCGCTAAGGAAACGCCTCAAGAACTTGCAGCACCCAACGGGCGTAATCATCGCCGCTAAGGTGAAACCAGCCAAGAACAGCCACGGCGGCAGGCGCTACCGTGACGAACTCGCGCGGTATCTTCGCAACAAGTAGAAAGGATGAACAATGAACAAGAAACTTCAAAGTGTGCTCGCAGGCATTCGCAAGAACGCCAAGGAACAGGAAGCAGAGCGCGCAAGGTTGCTTGAGGGCATCGCAGCGGCAGAGGCAGAATTGGTGCAGGCCGACGCTGACAAGCAATCCGCTATGGATGCGCAGAGCTATTCCGACGCGGCAGAGCGCGGGCGCAGAGCCGCCGACGTGCTGGAATTCAACCGGGGCGCGCTTGAGAATCAGAAACGCAAGCCGCACATGTCACGCGCGGAGTACAACGCGGCAGCAGAGGATATCCACGCTTGCGCGGTCGCTGAAACGGATGCTTTCAGGGAGAAGGCGGCAGGAATTGCCGCACAGCTCAAGGAGGCTTACGGCGCATACTCGCAGGCAATGGAGGAAATCGACATTGCGGCGGTGGAGCTAGACAAGGTAGCTAACGTGCTGCAAACGGAATACTGCGACTATCCCGCAGAATGGAAGCACTATGCTACGCGCTACGGTGTAGAAAAGCATGCGAATTTGTACATCGCAAGAGAAAGCCAACTCGTAGCCGGGGATAGCGTGCGCGTGGCAACGTGGAATCTGATTGCGAGCCTCATGGGGTGGCGAGGTTAAGGGATGTGCGGCGCGCGTGCCTTTGACGGTGCGCCCGCCCGTGTTTGGGGTATCATGCATGCACGGCGTAGCTATTCGCATAATCGCAGCTAGTCGGCTTGCTGTAATGCGCTCTAAGGCTCGTTCTGTGCGGGGGTGGGCATCTTCCACCCCCCATACCCCTCTAGAAATTTGGGAAGAAAACCACCAACCCCGCGCGCCCTTTCAATTTTCCATCGACGCGAAATCGGGAGTTCGGGGGGTGTTATCGTGCAGTTAGGAATTAGTGCTTGACTGCGCTAAATGAGGTGTTGGGAATGATTGCGAAGTGCGTTGTTTGCGGTAGGGAATTCGATTGCAAGCGGAAAACAGCCAAGTATTGCTCTAACAGTTGCCGGGGGCTTGCCCAAAGGGCAACGCCCTTCAACGGAACCATTGAGCAGCCTACAGCTCTAGCCTCAATGAGCAATGAGGATGTATTGCAGGTGCTTCAAAACGCCCACGCTTGCGCCTCTGACCTTTCGAGGGCATCGAGCTACACGCCCGCGCCACTTTGCCACAGCCTTGCGAAGATTGCGGCTGCATTCGAGGACGCTTTGAGACGTGAGGGGCTTTGATTGTTCGCATGAGCAGGCCGCGCGCAGAATCGGATTTGACGGCTTGCAGCCTTGTCGTGGGCTTGGATACCAACGGCAGGCAAACAAGCCCTAGAAAGCATACGAGAGGGGCGCAAATGGCGTTTTGGAACTCTTCGGAAATTGGATATCTTGAGCAGCATGCAGGGGAAGGCGCGCAGGCGGTCGCTGATGCTTTGGGGCGTTCCGTTTCCAGCGTCACCCATCAGGCGCACAGATGGGGGATATCCTTGCGAATAAGGCAGGTATGCCCAAGGTGCGGGCATGTCACATATTCGCCCTTGTCCCCGAAAACAGGCTGGTGCGCTGCCTGCAATCTGGAAATGCACAGGGACAGGGCGCAAGAACGCAACGCGGCTATTCGCAGGGAAGTTGAAGAGGAACAGCGGCGTATACAGCGCTTGAAGCGTGACAGGCAACGGCTCTATGCCGATACATGCAGGCAGAAAAAGAAGCTGCAAAGCATGGGAGATTGAGGAAACTTCACGGAAAACCGCAGCTAGGAGCTAGTTTCCGCATTGCGTCACTTTTCGCCAATGAAGCGCGGCGTTTGGGGCGCGCTGCCCAGCATCAAGCACGCCCCAAAGCAGAGGGAACCACGCCGAAAGGATAGGCGCGGAATGTGGCAATTATAGGGTCGGGGTAAGAAACCCGTTGAAAAGGCGCTAGAAGCTTGAGCCTCTAGCGCCTATTCTTAGCAGCGCGGTATCGAATGTGCTATGTGCGGGGAACCATGCCCGGTAGTGCGGCGTTATTCGTTATCAAGCGGGGCGTTAACACGGTCGAATGGCCTATCAAGAATGAATTCGTTGAGTGCATCGCACTTATCTGCAAAGCCCAAGAGGGTATCATGCAGCAATCCGAAAGCCTCTTTAGTCACGTCTTGGGGCGAGTTGCACATGCAGAGCGTGATTGAGGCAAGTCCAGCGGCACTTTCGCGTAAATCCATTACGGCATCAACGATATCAACTAACCTACCATCTTTAGCGTCTTTCGCCTTTATCTGCTTAGCCATTTTCAAGCCTCCAAATCCTTTCTGAAAAAACCAAGAATGCACCAAGAATGTAGAGCGACACAACCGAATGCACCCGAACGAGAAAAAGCCCTTTACCTGCGATTATTCAACCTAACCAAACACAGCAGAACGCCGAAATGGCGCGCTGACACGGAAGAGGTCACAAGTTCAAATCTTGTAGCGCCCACCAAACGTTTCAAGGCCGCTGACGCGGCCTTTTTTGTTGAACCGGCAAGCCTGCCTCGCCATCGGCGCCGACCCATCGGCCCTCTTCATGATCGGACAACGCTTCTCGACGGGCGTGAGAGATATACAGTCGAAAAGCACCGTGCGCTGAAAAGGCGGCGGAACAAATCCGCCTCGACAGGGAGACGGGCTGCGTGCTCGGCGCTGCAGCGGCATGTTAGTATGGATGCAGCTGGGAAGGGGATTTCTATGACCATGCTTCTCGAGGCGCGGAACCTGGGCTTCTCCTACGCTCGAAATCCGATTTTGGAAGGTCTCGACCTGTCGCTCGGGCACGGCGAGATCGTGTTTCTGCGAGGGGTGAACGGCTCGGGTAAATCGACCCTCCTGCGCTGCCTCGCAGGGCAGCTGCGGCCGCGCGAGGGCGAGATCAGCCTCTTGGGAAAGCCCCTGTTCTCGCTTGCCCGGAAAGACCTTTCCGGACTCGTCTTGGTGCCGGATGTGCCCGCATTCTATGATGATCTGACCGGTCGCGAGCACTTCGAGCTGGTTGCGCGGGCCAATGGGGACGAGGAGGTCATGCGGCGTGCCTTCGCCCTTGCGGAGGCATTCCATCTATCGGGTGCATGGGACGTGCTCCCCTCGGCGCTCTCGCGGGGGATGCGCTACAAGCTTGCGCTGTCGCTTGCGCTCGCCATGCGTCCGCACGTGCTGCTCCTCGACGAGCCCTTTGCTCCTATCGATGCAGATGCGGCATGGGTGCTCGGCGAGGAGCTGGGCAAGCTCTCCGCCAAAGGCTCCGCAGTACTGCTCAGCATCCATGGGAGGGTGCCGACGTGCGCCCCTACCCGCACCATCCTCTTGGACGAAGACGGAATGCACGAGGATATTGCCTGATGGATGAGCGCATCCTGGCGGCGCTCCGCATACGGATACGGCATCTGCGCCGAGATCTCGACTGGTTGCTGTGGGCGGCCGGCGCGAGCACCGACGATGCGAAGAGCTTTCTGGGAGCCTGGTATCTGGCCTATGTAGCAGCGGTTGGCGTGGCATGGTCGGTGTCCTCGTGGGCTGCATTGGAGCATGCCGCTGCGGAATTGCTGGGATCTTTACCTGCTGCGTTCGCTCTCGCGCCGCTCGGCCTCGCGATGGGGGCATGGTGCGCGGCGGCGTTCGTCTGCGCGCTGCAGGCGCTGCGGCGATCGCCCTTCCGCCTGTTGGCGGCAGATATCTCGTGGCTGTCGGGGAGCGGGCCGGCGCTCGTGGCCATGGCGGCCTCGGATGTCGTTTTGAGATGTGCGGGCGCCTGCGCGCTCGGGGTGCTGGCGGGGCTCCTTGCCACGAGCGGTATGGCTTCCGGTCTGCGCATCTGGGCTGCAGCGCTTTCTGCTCTTGCGGGGCTCTGCACGGTGCTCCTTCCCTGTGTGATCGCCGAAGCCAGGCTCGTGCGCGAGAAGACGGATGCGTTCCCAGCGGGCGCCCTCCTGTTGGCGATCGCCGCAGCATGCGCGATGGCCGCATCGGCAGCGCTGCTGCGGGTCCCCGGCGTGTCGGAGACGGTGCTCTTCGCCTTGGCGCTCTCGCTGGCCGCATCCTTCGCCATCCTCGAGCGGAATGTCTGCATGCCCGCCCTTGCGTGCGAGGCGCTCTCGGATACGGAGCCGTTGACGATGCGCTGGCTGCGCCTCACGAATCTCGGGCTGCATCGCGAGCTGGCTCGGAGCGCCCGCCTCAGGCGGAGGGGCGCCCTCATCGAACTGCCGTTGGGAGGCTGCGGCTGGAAGGCGCTTGTGTCGCGCGCCGCCCTCGTTCACCTGCGGCGGTTCGAGTGTTTGGTGGATATTCTGCTCTTCGCCGGCGTTTACGTGCCTCTGCTGGGCGCGCTGTGCTCGGGTGTGTTGGGTAGGGGGCTGCTGCTGCCCGGGGCTGCCCTGCTGCTTTGGAACTATCACACCGCGCGGGAACTCGTCCGCGTCTTCAATGCGGACGAGGATAACCGTCTCATCCGACCCTTCCTGCCCTTTGGGACGCTGCGGCTCCTCGTGGCGGACTCCCTGCCCGCACTGCTCCTCGCTATTCTGGCATCGTGTCTTGCGTGCGTCGTTGCACTGGGGCATCGGGGGCTCGCTCCGCAGACGTGCGCCATCTGCGTGCTGCTCGATATCGCCACGGTCATATGCGGCGGGATCTCCCGTATCGTGCTGCCGGGACTGTACAGGAGGGTGAGCTTCGAGCTTGCGTTCCTTGCCGTTGTTGTCGTGACCTGCCTCGTCTCCCTCACGGGGGAATGGCTGGCCGTTGCCGCAGTGCTTGCGGCCTTCGTGCTGATCGGCGGAGCGATGGTCTTCTTGGGACGCGATGCGCCTCTGTGAGGACGGACCTGTCCGGCTTCACCCTCTAGGGCATGCATCGGGAGTTCTGGTTGTACAGCTTGACGATTCGCATTCTCGGTCCGGCATCGTGCAGAGCCCTTCCAGTCATAATGAAGCCTCCCATTTCTCGTGTGCAGAAAATGGGAGGCAGTTCGAGGTTCGGGGCTGCACGTGCCGATCGCGGTACGCTAGCCGGCAAGCTTTGCGCCGAGGGCCGCGCAGGCCGCCAGCGCGTCCTCATCGGGTTCGAGATTGGCGATGCAGGTCTCGACGACGTTGACGCCGGCGCTTTGAGCCGCCTCCTCCCACAGGCGCATCCATTCGCCGTCGCCCCAATCGTACGATCCGAACAGCGCGACGGGCTTGCCCTCGAGGCCGGCGACGACGGCATCCCACATGGGCTCGAACTCGTCGTGGTCGAGCTCCTCCGCGCCCATAGCCGGGCAGCCGAAGGCGAACGCATCGTACGCGTCTACCGTCGCGGTATCGAAATCGGCCACGTTCACGGCCTCGGTACCTGCGGCTGCGGCGATCGCCTCCGCCATGCTCTGAGTGTTGCCGGTCATGGTCCAATACACAACAGCTACCTTTGCCATAAGTCCTCCTTTTAGGACGCTGAATGGTGCGCCGCCCGTGCAAAGAGTGGGGGACACGGGCGGCGCCTGGAAAAGCCCATGCGCGCAACAGCGAGAGGGGTTCTGTTCGCGCAACGGCAAGAAGCAACCAAAAGTTATCAGTGGTTAACTCCTTATGTCCCAGTATACGGGTATGCCGCATGAACGCAAGAGGTTTTTTTCGATGGACAGCGTAACATCCACTATCCGCGCATCGCGCCCGCGCGCCGCCGGATCGCGGCAGCATGGAGTACCCATCGCGTTGCACATGCGACGGCGGATAAACGCTACACTGGAATGTGCTGAATGCCAACGCACGAAGGAGATTCCATGGTAGACAAGCTCACATTCCGCGATATGCCCTACGAGCGCCCCGACGGCGAGTCGCTCAAAGCCCAGCTCGCCGCCCTGGTCGAACGTCTCGCAGCGGCGACGACCTACGAGGAAGCCAAGGCGGTCTTCCTCGAGAAGGAAGAGCTCGAGAAGCACATCGACACGCTCGCCACCCTCGTTTCCATCCGCCATTCCATCGACACGCGCGACGCGTTCTACGATGCCGAGCAGGACTGGTGGAACGAGTTCATGCCCGAGATCAGCGAACCCCGGCAGGCATGGGAGCTCGCCCTTCTCGCCAGCCCCTTCCGCCCGCAGTTCGAGGATGAGTTCGGCGCCCTCATGTTCGTCAACGCCGAGATCGCGGCGCGGTCCTTCTCGCCCGAGATCATCCCCGAGCTTCAGCAGGAGAACAAGCTCGTCAACGAGTATGACAAGATCATCGCGTCGGCGCGCATTCCCTTCCAGGACGGCACCTATACGCTCTCGCAGCTCACGCCCTTCAAGACCGACGCCGACGACGCCGTGCGCCTGGCCGCTTGGAAGGCCGAGGGCGCGTGGTACAAGGATCAGCAGGGAGAGCTCGACCGCATCTACGACGAGCTCACGCACCTGCGCGACGCCATGGGCAAAAAGCTCGGGCACGACGGCTATACCGAGCTCGGCTACGACCGCATGGGCCGCAACTGCTACGACAAGGGCGATGTGGAGAAGTTCCGTGCCGCCGTGCGCACCCACCTCGTGCCGCTCTGCGATGAGATCTACCGCATGCAGGCCGAGCGCCTGGGCGTGGCGTACCCGCTCTCATTCGCCGACATGGCGCTCGCGTTCCGCTCGGGCAATCCGCGCCCGCAGGGCACGGCCGACGACATCATCGCCCACGGCAAGAAGTTCTACGACGAGCTCTCGCCCGAGACCAGCGCCTTCTTCAACACCATGCTCGATCAGGAGCTCATGGACGTGCTCTCCACCGAGGGCAAGGAGGGCGGCGGCTACTGCACGGGGCTTCTGGACTACGAGGTCCCCTTCATCTTTGCCAACTTCAACGGCACGCAGGGCGACGTCGAGGTGATCACCCACGAGGCGGGCCATGCGTTCGAGGCGTGGCTCAACCGCACGCGCATCCCCACGTCCTATATCTGGCCCGGCATGGAGGCGTGCGAGGTGCATTCCATGAGCATGGAGTTCTTCGCGTGGCCGTGGAGCGAGGGCTTCTTCGGGCCCGACACGCGCAAGTTCCTCTTCAGTCACCTTGCCGGCGCCGTCACCTTCATCCCGTACGGCACGATGGTCGATCATTTCCAGCACATCGTTTACGAGAAGCCCGAGATGACGCCCGCCGAGCGCCATGCCGTTTGGAAGGAGCTGCTCGGCACCTACATGCCGTGGCTGCGCCTTGACGGCGACATCCCGTTCTATGCGGAGGGGGAGGGTTGGCAGCGTCAGAGCCACATTTACGGAACACCGTTCTACTACATCGACTACTGCCTCGCGCAGACCGTGGCGCTCGAGTTCTGGGCCATGATCCAGGACGATAGGGATAGCGCGTGGAAGCGCTATATGGCCTACACGGAGCAGGGCGGCAGCCGCACCTTTACCGAGCTGCTCGCCAACGCCGGCCTGCCGACGCCCTTCGACGAGGCGCTCCTGCGCGGCGTGTGCGAGAAGGCCAAGGCCTGGCTCGAGGCCTACGACCTCACCGGCATCGAGTAGCGCAGGCGCCGTCATGGGTAAGCGCGACCATCTGAAAGATTACGTTCCCACCGAGGATGGCGGCTACGAGTACGTGGGCACGCGCTGGAGCTGGCCATCGCCCGAGGTCCGCGCCGCATTCCTCAAGGCGGCGCGCGGGCTGTTCGCGGGGGCGGTTATCGGGTTGATCGGCGCGGGGTTCATTCCCGCGCCGGGAACCTTCGGCGCCTTCTATGTGGTGCTCCCGTTCGCTGCAGGCGTGGTCGCAGCCGCTCTTTCGGGCGTTGCCCTGTATCGCCTCGGCAGCGAACCCGATCCGTTGCGCGACCATGTCTACACGAAGAGCGCTTCGACTCTGTCGGTGAAGCTGCTCGCCGCTGCTGCGGCGCTGCTTGCCTGCGGTGTCGCGGCGCTTATCCACGGTATCGCGCTTGCCGCCTCGTCGGGTGGGGGATCGTTGCTTCTAACCGTGCTGTTCTCGGCGTGCACGGCGTTGAGCGCGTTCTGCTTCTGGCGCATCCATCTCGCCTTCTCGCCCATCATCTTCACTCCTGTATAGGCGCCTTCGGGCGGACCTCCCCGCCGTCCGGCTCCGGCGGCAGCGCCTCGAGCTCCCGTCGCGATGCTTCATGTCCCCGCCGCGGTGCCAAGGGTTACACGCCGATTCGCCAGAATGGCATAATTTTCCGCTTTTCTGCCGAAAAACGGTTTCGGAAAAAACGGGGTCGCATTCGCGGGGCATCTGACCTGCGCGAACGCGGGTGCCCTTTCCGCCCGATGGAGAATCGAGCCCCGAAAACGGCAGAAAAGCGGAAAATTATGCCATTCTGGCGAATCGGCGTGTAACCGAGGCTAGGGCGGCATCCCGCAGCGGGCGGGACGGCCGCGCATGTTCGCACCGCCCGTGCACGCTCCCTCGCACATGTCGCGGCCCCTATTCCGGGGCTTCGAAAATCCGTCGGACATCCGCGCGGCGCAACCATACGAGCACGATGCTGGCGGTGATCGCAATGCCGCCGCAGACGGAAAGGCAGATACGATAGTCGAGCACCTCTCCGAGCGCGCCCACCGCAAGCGCGCCTACGCTGCAGATCGCCATGACATATGCTCCCTGGAACGCATTCACGCGCGAGCGCATGTGCTCGGGGATGTAGCGCTGCATGGCAGATTCGCGCAGGATCAGGCTGTTGCTGCCTAAAAACCCGCATATCGTGCGGTTGGCGAGCATGAGCGGATAGGAGAGCCACAGCAGGATGCTGTCCATAGCGTCGTAGAACAGATAGACGAACAGGCACAGCCCGAAACGCTTCTCGCGCGGGATCTTGACCCGGTATTGAAAGGCGCTGCCGATGCTGCGCCCGATGAACTCCGCGCCCGAGAAGAGCGCGTACATGCCCGCGGAGAAGCCCGGCGTGGTGCGGAAGAAGGCGATGAGGATGGGGGAGTAGCCGGTGGCGAGGCCGTTCACCACGGCCATGTATCCCATGAGTCCGCGCATCCCCCTCTCGTCCTTCAGCCACGCGGCCGACTCGCGGATGTCGGAAACCCACGCCGCGAACCCGCCCTCCGCGCGCTGTGCGCGCTCGTGCTCCGTCACGCGCACGCGGCTCTCGATGAGCGCGGCGGCAACGGCGAGCCCGCCTTGGATCATGAGCAGCCGCGCGACGCCGACGGTGTCGAGCAGCACCGCAGCGAAGGGAGTCATGATCACGGCGAGCGTGGTATAGAGCATCGATGAGACGGCATAGCCCTTCTGCTCCGCGCCGGGCGGGATGACCTCGGGATAGACGCTCGTCCAGGCAAGCGAATCGACCGCCTCGATGCACGCGAGGACCAGCGAGATCACGAGATACCCGATATAGGAGAACTCGAAGAAGGCGAGCCAGCAGCCAAGCCCCGCATACGCGATGCCGAAAACGACATCGCCCGCCACGAGGAACGTCTTGCGGGGCAGGCGGTCCATGAAGGGCGCGATGATCAGCGGGACGAACGCATGGGGAACGAGCTGGATCGCGATGACGAGCGCGGATGCGAGCGTGGACCCCGTCTCGTCGAAGACGAAGAACGAGAGCGCGAAGCTGCCCGCGATGCCGCCCGCTGCACCCAAAGCGGTGGCGAACGTCACGAGCGTGAAATCGCGGGTCCAGAGTTTGACGCGGGATGAGGGGGCCTGAGCGGCCCGAGGGGAATCGGTTGGCATGGAGAGCCTCCAGTTAAAGATCTAAACGTAATGACTGCGCGTTTTTTAACTGCGGGCTCTGCTCATGTCTCGTTCCCTTCGGCCGGTATAATTGCAGGACAATCATACCATGCGGCGCACGAAAAGGGTGCAGAATGCGCAGGATGCTCGGCGCTCGGGATGTTTCGATACTGTTTCGTATTTTACCCCGCTTGTCGAGAAAGATGCAGTTCATGAGTCGGGCGGTCGGCCTACATGATAAAGTCAAATTGATAAGCACTACGAGATGTGCATTTCGCGTTATACGTCCGTGAAAGAAAGGAACGTACGATGAAGGACCTTACACGCAGGAATTTCCTCTTTGGCTCGCTTGCCGCCGCAGGCATGACGCTTGCCGCCTGCAACAACCAAGGCGGCACCACCACCGATGGAGGCGATGAGGGCGACGAAGGCGCGCAGCGCGGCTCCGACACCCCGCTCGTGGTCGGCTACTCCCACTTCTCCAGCAAGTTCTCGCCGTTCTTCGCCGAGACCGTGTACGACCGGGACGCCGCCGAGATGACGCAGATCAACCTCTTCACGTACGATCGTCAGGGCCAGGACATCTACCATGGCATCCAGGGCGAGACCCGCGAGTACAACGGCACCGATTACACCTACCACAGCGCGGGCGACGTGGAGATCACCGAGAACGCCGACGGCACCGTGTACTACGACTTCACCATCCGCGAGGACATGACCCACTCCGACGGCGAGCCCGTCACCATCGACGACGTTATCTTCACCGCCTACGTGTTCTGCGACCCCACCTACGATGGTTCCACAACCCTGTTCGCCGCCCCCATCGAGGGCATGGAGGCCTATCGCAGCGGCATGAGCTCGCTCTACAGCCTCATCGTCGCCGCTGGCCGCGACAACACCGACTTCACCTACTTCACCGAGGAGCAGCAGACCGCCTACTGGGAGGCCGCCGACAAGGCAGCCGTTGCCATCGCCCAGGAGATCGTCGATTACTGCAAGGCAGCCGGCGCCAACGCCGAGGACGATCCCGTCGAGGCCTGCGCGGCCAACTGGGGCTTCGAGCTTGCCGAGGGTGCAACCGTCGAGGACTTCGGCTCCGCGATGATGGAGCAGTACGAGGGCGACATCGCCACCCTCGTGAGCACCGAGAACGCCGGCTCCTCCATCGACGACGTCTTCCCCAACTTCTCCGACCTCTCCCTGGGCGTCGAGACGGGCCAGTCCGCCCCCAGCATTACCGGCATCCAGAGAACCGGCGACTACAGCATGCGCGTCGTCGCCACCCAGGTCGATGCCACGCTTATCGAGAAGCTGCTGCTCTACATCTGCCCGCTGCACTACTACGGCAGCAAGGAGCTCTACGACTACGACAACAACTCCTTCGGCTTCCCCAAGGGCGACCTCTCCAGCGTCCGCGCCAAGACCACCCAGCCCATGGGCCCCGGTCCCTACAAGTTCATCAAGTTCGACAACGGCGTCATCAACTTCGAGGCCTTCGACGGCTACTTCAAGGGCGCTCCCAAGATCAAGAACCTGCAGTTCCGCGAGATGAACGACGCCGATAAGCTCAACGGCCTCGTCACCGGAACCGTCGACATCACCGATCCGTCCTTCTCCAAGGACACCCAGAACGCCATCATGCAGGCGAACGGCGGCGAGCTGACGGGCCCCGTCATCACCACCTCCACCGTCGACAACCTGGGCTACGGCTACATCGGCATGAACCCCCACAACGTGTGCATCGGCGGCGAGCCCGCCTCCGATGCGTCCAAGAACCTGCGCCGCGCCCTGGGCACCATCTTCGCCGTCTACCGCGATGTCGCCATCGATTCCTACTACGGCGCAGGCGCCTCGGTCATCAACTACCCCATCTCCAACACCTCGTGGGCCGCTCCCCAGCCCACCGATGACGACTACCGTCTGGCGTTCTCCGTAGACGCCTCCGGTGCCGACATCTACACCTCCGATATGGATGCGGAGGCCAAGTACGAGGCCGCCGCGGCTGCCGCGCTCGGCTTCTTCGAGGCCGCGGGCTATACCGTCGAAGACGGCAAGCTCACCGCCGCACCCGAGGGCGCCAAGCTCGAGTACGAGGCCCTGATCCCCGCCGATGGCTCAGGCGACCACCCCGCCTTCATGATCCTCACCGAGGCCAAGGCCGCCTTCGAGAAGCTCGGCTTCAACCTCCGCGTGAACGACCTCTCCAACAGCTCCGACCTGTGGACCAAGATCCAGGCCGGACAGCACGAGATCTGGTGCGCCGCGTGGGGCGCCACCCGCGATCCCGACATGTATCAGATCTACTACTCCGACGCCAACAACCCCAACAAGGCCACCGGCACCTCCGTCAACCCCGACGGCGGCGTGAACCAGGGCGGTTCCAACTACCATTACCGCATCACCGACCCGGAGCTCGACGAGCTGATCATGGCCGGTCGCACCTCCACCGACCAGGCGTACCGCAAGCAGATCTACAAGGCGGCGCTCGACAAGGTTCTCGACTGGGCCGTCGAGATCCCCACCTACCAGCGTCAGAACGCGATCGTCTTCTCCACCGAGCGCGTCAACATCGCAACGGTCACCCCCGACATCACCACGTTCTACGGCTGGCTTGCTGAGCTCGAGACGCTCGAGATGAACTAGACTCGGATCCTTGCCGTCACATCAACAAAGACTGCAACGGCACTCCACCACCGTCCCCTCTCCGGGGGCGGTGGTGTGAGTCGTCTGCAGCGGGGGTGATATTACGTGAGAAAATATATCGTCAAGCGCCTGCTCATCTCGGTGGTGATCCTGTTCTTCGTGGCGTTCATCATCTATGTGCTCATGCGCTGCCTGCCCACGTCCTATCTCGAGCGGATCGCTCAAGAGAAATCCATGCAGCCGGGCTCCAAGACCTTCGACGAGTGGATGGCCCAGCTCTCCGCCACCTACGGTATGGACAAGGGCATCGTGCCCGGCTTCTTCTCCTGGTGCGGGAGGGCCATCCGCGGCGACTTCGGCGACTCGTGGAGATGGACCGTGCCCGTGACCGAGAAGTTCGCAGACTCGGTGTGGATTTCGTTCGTGATGGGGTTCATCGCCTTCATCCTCCAGATCATCATCGCCATCCCGCTGGGCATCATCGCGGCGACCAAGCAGTACACCAAGGTCGACTACACCATCACCATCATCGCTTTGGCGTGCTTCTCGTTCCCCACGTTCTTCTTCGCCTCCCTGCTCAAGCTGGTGTTCTCCATCCATCTGCACATGTTCGACCTCGGGGGCCTCATCGGGCGCAACTACGAGCAGCTCGATGCCGTGGGCAAGTTCCTCGATAAGGCCAACCATCTGGTCATGCCCATCGTGACGCTCGTGGTCATCTCCGTCGGCTCGCTCATGCGCTACACGCGCACCAACATGCTCGAGGTCCTGAACGCCGACTACATCCGTACGGCGCGCGCCAAGGGCCTCTCCGAGAACAAGGTCATCTACCACCACGCGTTCCGCAACACCCTGATCCCGCTCGTCACCATGCTGGGCGGGTCGCTGCCGGGCCTGTTCGCGGGCGCGCTCATCACCGAGACGCTCTACTCGATCCCGGGCATCGGATTCGTGAGCTTTCAGAGCATGGTGGCGGGCGACATTCCCTTCTCCATGTTCTACCTGGTATTCATGGCCATTCTCACCCTGCTTGGCAATCTTATTTCTGACATTCTCTACGCCGTGGTCGATCCACGCGTACGTATCGCGTAAAGGAGGTGCGACGCATGGCAGAAGAAAAGAACTCGATGCAGGATGCCGTTGACGAGGCCCTTGCGCAGGACGCGCAGGCTATGTCGGATACCGAGGACTACTCGCTCAACGATGATCGCCGCGTCAAGACCCTTTCACCCACAGCGCTCGTCATCAAGCGGTTCTTTCGCAACCGCGTGGCCATGGTCGGCCTCTTCATTCTGATCTTCATGTTCCTCTTCTCGTTTTTGGGCGGCGTGCTGAGCCCCTACGGCGAGTCGCAGCTGTTCTACCGCACCGATAGCCAGAACAAGCAGTTCGCGGCCGTCGTCGAGAACAAGGACCTGCGCTACATCGAGGCCGAGAACAACTCCTTCCCCAGCGTTGCGCGTGCAAAGTTCACGCTCGCCCTCAAATCAGAGGACGCCACGTTCGAGTCGTCCGGCGTCACGTATCGCTTCGAGACGCTCGGCGATCAGGCCGGCGAGGAGGTCTACGTCATCTATGTGGACGGCGAGAGCACCCCCAATGCCATCGCCACCTACAAGACGGTCAGCAACTCCGTATCCAACGACAAGATCCCCTTCGACTTCCAGCACGCCATCCTCGCAGCGCAGGCTGCGGGGCAGGACTCGCTCGAGTACGAGGGGGCAACCTATACCCTCGATGAGTCGGGTTCCGTGGTCGATTCCTCCGGCAACGAGGTCGCCTACGCGAGCCGGTATTCCATCCGCGCCCTCATGGGCGACGTGTTCCTCTCGCGCACGTTCAAGGAGCAGCTGGTCGATGCCATCGAACGCGGCAGCACCGAGTTCGTCTTCACCGATGCGGAGGGCGTCACGGCCGAGTACGTCATCACCCGCGACACGACCACGTCCGGCTGGTCGGTCCTCCAATCCACGTCCACGCGCGTGTTCGACACCTACAGCTCGCCGAGCGCCGCACACTGGCTCGGCACCGACCGCAACGGCATGGACATGCTCACCCGTCTCATGTACGGCGGCCGCGTCTCGCTCTACATCGGCTTCGTCGTCGTCATCATCGAGTCCATCATCGGCGTCATCCTGGGAGGTATCTCCGGCTATTTCGGCGGATGGGTCGATAACCTCATCATGCGCATCGTCGACGTGTTCTACTGCATCCCCTCCATGCCGGTCATCATCATTCTCGGCGCGGCCATGGATGCCATGCGCGTCGATCCCCAGATCCGCATGCTCTACCTCATGCTGCTGCTCGGCCTGCTCGGATGGGCGCCCCTCGCCCGCCTCGTGCGCGGTCAGATCCTCAGCCTTCGCGAGCAGGAGTTCATGGTGGCCGCCGAGGCCACGGGCGTGCGCGCGTCGCGGCGCATCATCAAGCACCTCATCCCCAACGCCATCCCGCAGCTCATCGTCTCCATGACCATGGGTCTGGGCTCCACCATCATCATCGAGGCCACGCTCTCGTTTTTGGGTCTGGGCGTCAAGTTCCCGTTCGCGTCGTGGGGCAACATCATCAACGACGTCAACGACACCTTCGTGTTGACGAACTATTGGTTCATCTGGATTCCCGCAGGCATCTGCCTGCTTTCCACCGTATTGGCATTCAACCTGGTCGGCGACGGTCTGCGCGACGCCTTCGACCCCAAGATGAAGCGTTAGGGGGTCGGATATGGCAAAGCAGAACGTGAACGGATACCTTACCGCAAAGGAATCGCGCGCCATCTCTCGGGCCAACCGCAAGATCACCAGCGAGTTCGAGCGCGCGTGGAAGCGCAAGGACGTTCCCGAGAGCGAGTATCTGTGCGAGATGCACGACCCTGCCAACGCGGTGGAGTTCGACAACCTGCACACGTACTTCTTCACCGATGCCGGAACCGTGCGCGCGGTCGACGGCGTCAGCTTCGATGTCCCGCAGGGCAAGGTCGTGGGCGTGGTGGGGGAGTCCGGCTGCGGCAAGTCGGTCACGTCGCTCTCGCTCATGCAGCTCCTTCAGCGTCCGCAGGGCCAGGTGGTCTCCGGAGAGATCCGCCTCAACATGGGCGACAAGGCCTACGACATCGCCAAGATCAACCGGGAGGCCATGCAGCACCTGCGCGGCAACATGATCTCGATGATCTTCCAGGAGCCCATGACGTCGCTCAACCCGGTCTTCCGCATCGGCGACCAGGTCGACGAGGTCATCGCCCTGCACGAAGGTGAGGGCATGACCGATGAGCAGGTGCGCGCGCGCACCATCGAGGCCATCAAGATGGTCGGCATCGCCAATGCCGAGGGCGTGGCCGAGATGTTCCCCCACGAGCTTTCGGGCGGCATGCGCCAGCGCATCATGATCGCCATGGCGCTTGCCTGCAACCCCAGCATCATCATCGCCGACGAGCCCACCACGGCGCTCGACGTCACCATCCAGGCGCAGATCCTCGATCTGCTCCGCAATCTCAAAGACAAGATCAACTCCTCGATCATGCTCATCACGCACGATCTGGGCGTCATCGCCGAGATGGCCGACTACGTGGTGGTCATGTATGCGGGCCGCATCGTCGAGAAGGGTACCGCCGACGACATCTTCCACCATCCCGCGCACCCCTACACCGTCGGCCTCATGGCTTCCAAACCGGTTGTGGGCCGCGAGGTGGAGAAGCTCTTCTCCATTCCCGGCAAGGTTCCCAACCCCATCAACATGCCCGACTACTGCTACTTCCGCGATCGCTGCGACAGGCGTCTTGCCTGCTGCGACGGCGAGTATCCCCACGAGATCAGCATCTCGGATACGCACAAGGTGAGCTGCTACCGCTTCTACGAGGAGCACAGGGCCGAGGCCGCCGCAGACGGCAAAGACGATATGAGCGCCTTCGGCTTGGGAGGGGTGAGCGCATAATGGCACGCACAGCCGAGAAGGCCGCCGCCGCAGAGAGCGAGCAGGCCTACGATTCTCAATATATCCTGCAGGTCCGCGACCTCAAGAAGTACTTCCCCATCAAGGGCGGCATGATGAACCGCGTCGTCGGGCACGTGAAGGCCGTCGACGGCGTCACGTTCAACCTCAAGCGCGGCACCACGATGGGCCTCGTGGGCGAGTCGGGCTGCGGCAAAACCACCGCGGGCCGGACGATCCTGCGCCTTTCGGGCGATAAAACCGGCGGCGATGTGCTGTTCAACGGCCGGGAGGTGTACGACCTCACCCACGAGCAGCTCCGCCATCTGCGTTCCAAGATGCAGATCATCTTCCAAGATCCGTTCTCGTCGCTCTCGCCGCGCCTTCCCGTCGGCGAGATCATCGGTGAGGCCGTGCGCGAGCACAAGCTGGTTCCCAAGTCCGAGTTCAACGCATATATCGACGAGGTCATGGATCAGTGCGGCCTGCAATCGTACCAGAAGGAGCGCTACCCGCACGAGTTCTCCGGCGGCCAGCGCCAGCGCATCTGCATCGCCCGCGCGCTCGCGCTCAACCCCGAGTTCGTGGTGTGCGACGAGCCCGTCTCGGCGCTCGACGTGTCCATCCAGGCGCAGATCATCAACCTGCTGAACGAGTTGCAGGCGCAGCGCGAGCTCACGTATCTGTTTATCAGCCACGACCTCTCGGTGGTGGAGCACATCTCCGATACCGTGGGCGTCATGTACCTCGGCAACCTGGTGGAATACGGCGCCAAGAAGGACATCTTCGCCAATCCGCTGCACCCCTATACCGAAGCGCTGTTCTCGGCGATCCCCATCGCCGATCCCGATGCCAAGATGAACCGCATCGTGCTTGAGGGCTCCATCCCGTCGCCGGCCAATCCGCCCGAGGGGTGCAAGTTCCACACGCGCTGCGCCAAGTGCATGGAATGCTGCAAGCATGAGGTGCCGCAGCAGAAGGAGATCGAGCCCGGGCACTTTGTGGTGTGCCACCTCTTCGACGATGTGCCCGAGGTCAAGGGCGCCGGAGAGCCGGATGTAAAGGTGGAAGATGCTGCGCAAGCGAGCGCATAGCGACGACGATCTCGTCGACGACGGCCGCACCATAGCCGATATGAGCGGTCTCGACGGCCCGGCGCCAGAACCTTTGGCGCCGCCGTCCTCGCGCAGCGCGCGCGACGAGCTGGGCGATCCCGACAGCCTCAGGATGGCCATCCTCGGCACGCTCAAGGCGGGCCTCTCGATCGGCATGGTCTATGCCGTCGTCTTCGCCATCGCCATCGCCCTCATGGTCTTCTTCTGGGCCTGAGGTCCGACGCGCCGCGTCCTTCTCGCCCCCGCCTGCACGAACGCCGCCTCTGTGTTCGCGAACACACGCTCGCCCGACCCGCCGCCGCGGGCCGCTTCGAGACCCGACGTACACGCCGATTCGCCGGAATGGCATAATTTTCCGCTTTTCAGCCGTTTTCGGGACTCGATTCTCCATCGGCCGGAAAGGGCACCCTCGTTTGCGCAGGTCAGACGGGCCATGAATGCGACCCCGTTTTTTCCGGTACCGTTTTTCGGCAGAAAAGCGGAAAATTATGCCATTCCGGCGAATCGGCGTGTATGCGAGCAAGCGCGCCTCGGTGCGGATGCCGTTGGAACACGCTTCTTCGAGACGGCAGTCCCGTCTTTGCGCCCCGCATGCGCAAGGTAGCGAAGCGCGCGCAAAGTTAACGATATGTCAATGTTGTCGTTGCGCTATCTACGCGCTCGAGGATGAGCATATAATCAATCCTTGCATTATGGGAGAGGGGTTGCTTCCAACCATACAGTAGAGGTGGGCCTATGGACTCTAAGACCCTACGCTACATCGTCAAGCGCATCATCTTGGCGATCGTTACGCTCTGGGCGGTCATCACCATCACGTTCTTCGTCATGCATGCCGTTCCCGGCGGCCCGTTCACGCGCGAGAAGGCTATCTCCGCCGAAGCCCAGGCTTCGCTCGAGGCGAAGTACGGCCTCGATAAGCCCTTGTTCGAGCAATACACGACGTACCTCAACGATGCCCTTCACGGCAACTTCGGTCCGTCGATCAAGCAGCGCGGACGCATGGTCACCGACGTCATCATCGACGGCATGCGCACCTCAGCCAAGATCGGCCTTATCGCCCTGGTCATCGCCACGTCTTTCGGCATTCTGTTCGGCGCCGTGGCCGCGCTGCGAAGAAACACCCTGCTCGATAAGGTCATCATGGTGATGACGACGGCGTTCGTCTCGATGCCCTCGTTCATCATGGGGTCGCTTCTGCTGATTGTCGTGTGCGTCACGCTCAAGCTGCTCCCCGCCAACGGCGCGTCCGAAGGCGGCCTGATCCTCCCCGTCATCACGCTCGCCCTCTACCCGATGGCCTACATCACGCGCCTCACGCGCTCCTCGATGCTCGACGTGCTCGGCCAGGACTACATCCGCACCGCAAAGGCCAAGGGCGTGTCCGAGCGCATGATCATCGTCAAGCACGCTCTCAAGAACTCCCTCATCCCGGTCATCACCTACTTCGGCCCGCAGCTGGCCTACATCGTCACGGGCTCGCTCGTGGTGGAGCAGATCTTCGCCGTGCCCGGCATCGGCCGCTACTTCGTGAACTCCATCACGGGCCGCGACTACACCCTCATCATGGGCACCACCATCGTGCTCGCCGCCCTCATCGTCATCATGAATCTCGTGTCCGACATCCTCTACAAGATCGTCGACCCGAGAATCAACCTGGAGTAGGAGGTGAGCGCTGTGAACAACAACATCCTCACCGGTCACATCGACCTCTCGTCCTTCGAACCCGCCTCCGCGCAGGAGAAGGAATACATGGTGCAGCTGCGCCCGTCCACCACGTTCTTCAAAGACGGCTGCAAGCGTCTCTACAAGAACAAGGTCGCCTTCGTGAGCCTCATCGTCATCGTCCTCATCATCGTGCTGTCCATCGCGCTGCCCCTGGTGTGGCCCTACTCCTACGACAGGCAGCTCGGCAACCGTCCGGGCAGGCCCGTCGACCCGAGCTTCAACAACCTGCGTCCCCTGGAATACTCCCTCAGCGAGCAGGCCGCCATCGAGGAAGGGGAGAGCGTCTTCCCGCACCTCTTCGGCACCGACGCCGCCGGCCGCGACTATTTCATCCGCGTGGTCTACGGCACCCGCATCTCGCTCGCCGTGGGCTTCTTCGCCTCCATCATCGTGCTGGTCATCGGCATGACCCTCGGGTCCATCGCGGGCTTCTCGGGCGGTAAGGTCGATATGGTCATCATGCGCATCGTCGACATCATCTACTCGCTGCCCGACATGCTCATGGTCATCCTGCTCGCCAGCGTCATGCGCGAATCCCTCGGCCCGGCCATCGACCGCTACGCGTTCCTCCGCGACATCGGCTCCAACATCATCTCGCTCTTCGTGATCTTCGCCCTGCTGTACTGGTGCTCCATGGCGCGCCTCATCCGCGGCCAGATCCTCAGCCTGCGCGAGCAGGAATACGTGCTCGCCGCCCAGGCCACGGGCGCCAAATCCGGCTGGATCATCAGGAAGCACCTGATCCCCAACTGCATCTCGGTCATCATCATCTCCACCGCCCTGCAGATTCCCAACGCCATCTTCACCGAGAGCTTCCTCTCGTTCCTCGGTCTCGGCGTCAACGCGCCCATGCCCTCGCTCGGCAGCCTGGCCTCCGACGCCCTCAACGGCATCTCGTCCTACGGCTACCGTCTGGCCATCCCCGCTATCGTCATCTCGCTCATCGTGCTGTCGCTCAACCTCTTCGGCGACGGCCTGCGCGATGCCTTCGACCCCAAGCTCAACCAGTAGAAAGGAGGGGCAGCTATGTCGTTACTCGAAGTCACCGATCTCCACACGTCGTTTTTCACCGATGCCGGCGAGGTCAAGGCCGTCAATGGCGTCTCCTTCTTCCTCGATCGGGGCAAGGTGCTCGGCATCGTGGGCGAGTCGGGCTCGGGCAAATCGGTCACCGCCTACTCCATCCTGCAGATTCTCGCCCCCACGGGCAGAATCGTCTCGGGTTCCATCAAGCTCGACGGACAGGAGCTCGTTGGCGCGGGCGAGAAGGTCATGCAGGACGTGCGCGGCAACCGCATCTCCATCATCTTTCAAGACCCGATGACCTCCCTCAATCCCACCTACACCATCGGCCATCAGCTGATGGAGGCCATCATGCTCCACACCAACCGCAACAAGCGGCAGGCGTGGGACCGCGCCGTCGAGATGCTGCGCCTCGTCAACATCAACGAACCCGAAAAGCGCATGAAGCAGTATCCGTTCGAGCATTCGGGCGGCATGCGCCAGCGCATCATGATCGCCATGGCGCTCGCCTGCGAGCCCGACATCCTCATCGCCGACGAGCCCACCACGGCCCTCGACGTCACCATCCAGGCCCAGATCCTCGAGCTCATGCAGGACCTGCAGAAGAAGCTCGGCATGGCCATCATCATGATCACCCACGATCTGGGCGTCATCGCCCAGCTGTGCGATGAGGTCGTGGTCATGTACGCCGGCTCCTACTGCGAGCGCGGCACGGCCGACGAGGTGTTCTACAATCCCAAGCACGAGTACACCAAGGGGCTCTTGCGCTCCATCCCCACGCTCGATACGGTGGGGCAGCGGCTCAAGCCCATCATCGGTACCCCCATCGACCTGCTGAATCTTCCCAAAGGCTGCCCGTTCGCCCCGCGTTGCGATGCCGCCATGAAGATCTGCGTGCGCGAGGCTCCCAAGAGCCAAGACATCAACGAGTTCCACAAGGCATCGTGCTGGATGAACGTGAAGGCGCTCGTCGAGGCTCAGGCCGCGCTCGAAGAACAGCCTGCGGCGCCCGATGAGGCGCCTGAGCCCGCTGCGGCGCCCGCAGCAATCGCGGAAGGCGGTGATGACGAGTGAGCACCGAAGAGCGCCCCCTCGTGGAGGTCCAGCATCTCAAGGAGTACTTCCCCATCAACACCGGCTGGTTCAAGACCACGCCGCTCAAGGCCGTCGATGACGTGAGCTTCTCCATCAAGCGCGGCGAGACGCTCGGCCTGGTGGGGGAGTCGGGCTGCGGCAAAACAACCGTGGGCCGCACGATCCTGCACCTCTACAAGCCCACCGACGGCGTGGTCATCTTCGACGGAAAGCCCATCACGACCAAGGAGGCGCTGGCGGAATATCGCAAGAAGACCACGATGGTGTTCCAAGATCCGTACAGCTCGCTCAATCCCCGCATGACCGTCTCCGACATCATCGCGGAGCCGCTCGACGTGCACCGGATGTGCGCCAATGCCAAAGAGCGCGAGCAGCGCATCCTCGAGCTCATGGATCACGTGGGCCTCAATTCCGAGCACGCCAGCCGCTATGCGCACGAGTTCTCCGGCGGCCAGCGCCAGCGTATCGGCATCGCCCGCGCGCTTGCCATCAATCCCGAGTTCATCGTGTGCGACGAGCCGGTCTCGGCGCTCGACGTGTCCATCCAGGCCCAGGTCATCAACATGTTCGACGAGCTGCAGGATCAGTTCGGCCTCACGTACCTCTTCATCGCCCACGACCTGCTCGTGGTGCGCCACATCTCCAACCGCATCGCCGTGATGTACCTCGGCAAGATGGTGGAGCTCGCCGACTCCGAGGAGGTGTACGACAACCCGCTGCACCCCTACACCAAGTCGCTCATCTCCGCCGTGCCCATCCCCGACCCCAAGATCGCCCGCGCCAACAAGCGCATCCCCCTGCAGGGCGACATCCCCTCGCCGCTCAATGCCCCGAGCGGCTGCCCCTTTCGCACGCGCTGCCCCTATGCCGCCGAGGCCTGCGCGGGATCCATGCCGCCGTTCGAAGAGGTCGAGACGGGCCACTTCGTGGCGTGCCATCGTGTCAGGGAGATCAACGCCTAGCTTCAGAAAACCTTAACCGCTTGCACGCGCATCGAAGCAGCTCCTGTACTCCTTCCGGGTGCAGGAGCCCTGTCTTCGTGGGGCCGCTCCGTCGATTACGGGGCTCGTTTCGAGGAAAAACGTCTGCGAGCGATGTAAAAGGTCGCGCAGGCGCTGCGAAACATGCCGCCCATAAAATAATCCTTGCATCATATGCCGGCCATGCGACCGCCGCGCTATACTTTGATATAGTGTGGAAACCTCATGGAGATATGGGGTAGAAATCGTGAATCCTGTTCGATTCACACTGTTTTGCAGGCTCTAGGAACACGGAGAAGGAGGAGGTTGAATGGTAAGCATCGTTCTAGCCAGCCATGGCGCGCTGGCCGAAGGCATCATGGAATCGGGAAGCATGATCTTCGGCCCGCAAGAGGGCGTCGCGGCCGTGGCGCTTACCCCCGACATGGGTCCTGACGACATGCACAAGAAACTGCTCGATGCCGTTTCGAGCCTTGCCGATCAGGAGCACGTGCTGTTCCTCGTCGACCTGTGGGGCGGCACGCCGTTCAATCAGGTCGCCCGCATCCTCGAAGAAGAGCAGCATGAGGATTGGGTGGCGGTCATGGGCGTCAGCCTGCCCATGCTCATCGCCGCCTACGGCTCGCGCATGGGGGAAGACACTGCGGTCGCGGTCGCCCAGGAGATCTACGCCGAGGCCAAATCCGGCGTGCGGATCAAGCCCGAGTCGCTCGAGCCCGCCACGGAGGCGGCTCCCGCCGCAGCTGCATCCCCGGCAGTGCCCACCGGCGCCATCCCCGAGGGCACGGTTCTGGGAGACGGGCACATCAAGTACGTCCACGTGCGCGTCGATACCCGCCTGCTCCATGGCCAGGTGTCCACGGCCTGGACCAAGGCCGTATCGCCCGACCGCATCATCGTAGTCTCCGACGGCGTCGCCCATGACGAGCTGCGCAAGACCATGATCATCCAGGCGGCTCCCCCCGGCGTCAAGGTGCACGTGGTGCCGCTCGCCAAGATGATCGAGGTCGCGCACGACCCGCGCTTCGGCGCAACCAAGGCGTTCTTGCTCTTCGAAACCCCGCAGGACGTGCTCGCGGCCATCGAGGGCGGCGTCGATATCAAGAAGGTCAACCTTGGATCCATGGCCCACACGGTGGGCAAGGTCGTCGTCACCAACGCCATCGCCATGGGCGAGGACGACGTCGAGTGCCTCGAGGCGCTCGAGGCCAAGGGCGTCGAATTCGACGTTCGCAAGGTTCCTGCGGACGCGCCCGAGAACTTCGGCGCAATGATGAAGAAGGCCAAGGCCGAGCTGGCCGCGGTCACGGCCTAGAAGGAGGTTGGAAGTGAATCCCATCACCATCGCCCTCATCGTCCTCGTCGCCTTCTTTGCGGGCATGGAAGGCATCCTCGACGAGTGGCAGTTCCATCAGCCGCTCGTCGCCTGCACGCTCATCGGCCTCGTGAGCGGGCACCTCGCCGAGGGGATCATGCTCGGCGGATCCCTGCAGCTCATCGCCTTAGGGTGGGCCAACATCGGCGCCGCCGTGGCTCCCGATGCCGCGCTCGCCTCGGTGGCGTCGGCCATCATCCTGATGCTCGCCTTGAGCGATAGCGGCGTCGATGTGAGCAACGCGATCAACACCTCGATCGCCCTGGCAGTGCCCCTGTCCGTCGCGGGCCTCTTCCTGACGATGATCGTCCGCACCCTGGCCATCCCGGTCGTCCATGCCATGGACGCCGCAGCCGAACGCTCCGACTTTGCCGCCATCGAGCGCTGGCAGGTCGCTGCCATCGCCATGCAGGGCGTGCGCATCGCCATCCCCGCAGCAGCCCTGTGCTTCATCCCCGCCGAGGCCGTCACGGCCGCGCTTTCGCGCATGCCCGAGTGGCTTTCCGGCGGCATGGCAGTCGGCGGCGGCATGGTCGCTGCCGTGGGCTACGCCATGGTCATCAACATGATGGCGACTCCCGAGGTCTGGCCGTTCTTCGTGCTCGGCTTCGTCCTGGCGGCCCTCTCCGAGCTCACGCTCATCGCCCTTGGCGCCATCGGCGTCTGCCTCGCCCTCATCTACCTGGGCCTCAAGGAGGCGGCTGCTTCCGGCGGCGGCGGGGGAGGTTCCGGCGATCCGCTGGGCGACATCCTCGACACCTACTGATCCTCGAAGCAGCTACCGCGACACTACGAGGTCTCGAGAGGAGACGAACACATGGCAGATAAGAAGATCGAACTCACCAGGCAGGATCGGCTTGCGGTTGCGTGGCGCCACCAGTTCCTGCAGGGTTCTTGGAACTACGAGCGCATGCAGAACGGCGGCTGGTGCTATGCCATGATCCCCGCGATCAAGCGGCTCTACGCCACCAAGGACGATCAGGCCGCGGCGCTCAAGCGCCATATGGAGTTCTACAACACCCAACCCTATGTTTCCGCACCCGTCCTCGGCGTGACCCTCGCCCTCGAGGAGGAGCGCGCCAACGGCATCCCCATCGACGACGTCGCCATCCAGGGCGTCAAGGTCGGCATGATGGGCCCGCTCGCCGGCGTGGGCGACCCTGTGTTCTGGTTCACCATCCGCCCGATCCTGGGCGCTCTCGGCGCAACGCTCGCCCTCAGCGGCAACATCGTCGGCCCGCTCCTGTTCTTCGTGGCCTGGAACGTCATCCGCCTCGCCTTCCTGTGGTACACGCAGGAGTTCGGCTACCGCATGGGCACCGAGATCACCAAAGACCTCTCCGGCGGTCTTTTGGGCAAGATCACATCGGGCGCCTCGATCCTGGGCATGTTCATCATCGGCGCGCTGGTCAACCGCTGGGTGTCCATCTCGTTCACCCCGGTCGTCTCGACCGTCACCCAGCAGAAGGGCGCCTACATCGACTGGAGCGCGCTTCCCTCCGGCGTCGAGGGCATCAAGGCGGCGCTCGAGCAGTTCGCGGAGTTGGGACCGACCGGCCTCAACATGGACAAGGTCACCACGCTCCAGTCCAACCTCGACCAGCTCATCCCCGGCCTGGCAGCGCTGCTGCTCACGCTGCTGTGCTGCAGGCTCCTCAAGAACAACGTCAGCCCGATCGTCATCATCCTGGCGCTGTTCGCCGTGGGCGTCGTCGCGCGCGTCATCGGCCTGATGTAGGAGGTTGCCGCAGGTGGCATGTCCGCCTGGTCACGGCGTGAGTTTTCCGGTCGCGCCCCGTCGGGCTCGCGGGTAGGCGAGCGAGTCCTTCCTTGCGGGGCGCGGCCGTAGCTTCAAGCGCGGGCTGCTGCATGAGCGCGGCGCCTGTTGGAAGAGAGGCACATGGCACAGTCGCAGAACAGCACGGTGGAGTTTGCCGTCAAGGCGACCTTCCTCCAAGGCCTCGCCACCTACGGCGATGTGATGGTGGGCAATCGGGCCTTCGAGTTCTATAACGAGCGCAACCCCGCGGACTTCATCCAGATCCCCTGGGAGGAGATCGATCGTATCGAAGCCGAGGTCATCGGTCGCAAGATCACCCGCTTCGCCATCTTCACCAAGGCAAACGGCCACTTCACCTTCTCGACGCGCGACAATGCGGCTGCTCTGCGCGCCGTGCGGGCCCACGTGCCCGAGGAGCGCATGCTGCGGAGCCGGAGCTTCTTCGACGTGATTCGGCTTGGGATCCGAAGGCTCATCCACAGGGGCAGTCGCGCGTAGCGCATGTCCGTATCGCGATCGGGCGTCTCGTCGCGCCTAGGTTGCGCCCTGCGTTCCCGCAGGATGAAAACGACGAGATATTTGTATCTAATCTATTAACATCTGCAGGTAAAGGGGCGTTTTTTGATTATTGTGCCCCGTTTCGCGCTACACTTGCACCGCCTGTAGTATTCCAGGTTTCCTGGAGCATTGGGTCAATGGAAGGAAGGGACCGAAATGATCGATCTTACCCGAAGGAATTTCCTGAAATCGCTTGGAGGCATGGTCGTCGTGGGCGGCCTCACCGCATGCGGAGGCAACGGCGGATCAGAGGGCGGATCCGGCGATGATGCCTCGGACGACACCGCCGCCTTCGCCACTCCCGAGGAAGCCGAGGCCGCCAAGGCCGAGATCCGCAAGGCCATCGGCTTGCTGTTCGACCGCGTCTACATCTGCGAGCAGATCGCGCAGGCCGGCCAGATCCCCGCGAGCACCTTCGTGTGCCAGGGCGTCGGCGAGCCCGACGGCTCCGACTTCATGCACAACGCCGGCCGCGGCAACGGCACCGGCTACTACGACGTGGATCAGGATGCCCTGGAAGCCAACTTCAAGTCCGCCGTCGAGGTCCTCAAGAAGTACTACCCCTATGACGAGGCCAGCGAGACGTTCAGCAACTTCCCCACGATGACCTATCTCTACAACACCAACGAGAACCACAAGGCTATCGGCGAGTATCTCCAGAGCGTGCTCGCGAGCATCGGCATCACCATGAACATGGAGAACCAGGAGTGGGCCACCTTCCTCAACACCCGCAAGGCCGGCAACTACTCCATCGCCCGCAACGGCTGGATCATGGACTATACCGACCCGATCTGCATGCTCGACATGTGGACCTCGCGTTCCGGCAACAACGACGTCCAGTTCGGCAAGGGCGCCCACGCCGACCTTGCGATGTACAACCTCGACCTCACCCCGTGGGGCTATGAGACCAAGGTCGAGAACGGCACCTGGGCCGAGACCTTCGATGTGCTCATCGACACCATCAACACATGCTCCGATCAGCCCAAGCGCTTCGAGATGATGCACCTCGCCGAGGACATCCTCATGGACACCGGCTGCCTCTGCCCGATCTACTACTACACCAACCCCTACCTGCTCAACAAGGATGTCGAGGGCTTCTACGTCACGCCGCTGGGCTTCTCCCACTTCGAGAAGTGCACTGTTGCCGGCGCGGGCGACTCCATCAACGTCACCTACGGCTCCGAGCCCGACACGCTCGACCCGGCCCTCAACTCCGCTGTCGACGGCGCCACCACGCTCGTCCACACCTTCGCGGGCATCGCCAAGTGGGAGCTCCAGCCCGACGGCTCCTACGCCATCGCGCCCGAGTGCGCCGAGGAGATGGTCGAGGGCGTCGAGAACGCCGACGGAACCGTCACCTACACCTACACCCTGCGCGACGGCCTCACCTGGTCCGACGGCCAGCCGCTGACGGCCCACGATTTCGAGTTCGCGTGGAAGCGCGCCGCCTCCGATGAGCTCGGCGCCGACTACGGCGAGCTGTACTCCGTCGTCGCGGGCTATCCCAACGACCTCGCCGTCACCGCCGTCGATGACAAGACCCTCGAGGTCACCACGACCAACTTCATCGCCTACTGGGACGAGCTCATGGCCTTCCCCACGTTCTTCCCCACACGCGAGGACGTCGTCTCCAACGAGTCCTGGGCAACCGATCCCTCCACCTACATCTGCAACGGCCCCTACAGCATCACCGGATGGGACCACAACTCCAAGATCACGCTCACCAAGCGCGACGAGTATTGGGATGCCGATAACATCGTCATGAACGAGATCAACTGGTACCTCTCAGACGATCAGAACACCAACCTCGCTAACTGGGAGAACGGCGATTGGCACTTTATCGACGAGATTCCCACCAACGAGATGGCGCGCGTCAAGCAGCAGTACGCCGACGAGTACGTCGTGGCTCCGTATGCCGGCACCTACTATGCCTGCTGGAACGTCAACGAGGACATCCTTCCCGCATAGGCTCGCCTGCGCTCGTGTCCTGCACGTTTCGAGAACCGCCCTTCGGGGCGGTTCTCTTCTTGTATAGTTAGAAGCCCCCAGAGGGCGCCCCATTCGGGGAGTATCCCCCAATGGGGGAGTATCCCCCGTTGAGGCGGGAAGAGGGAGTTGCCATGGATGATGTGCGCACGTTCGATGTGAAGGTCAACGGCTACGGCTACGAGGCGCGCTACAGCGCCGATACGGTCGAAGGCGTGTTCTTGCCGTTGCTACGGCGCCTGAAGGCCCTGAGGAACCGCTTGGGCCGCCGCACGGTCGTCTTTCTCGCCGCACCTCCCGGAGCCGGCAAGTCGACCGTAGCAGCCGTGCTGGAGCAGCTCGCCAAGGAGGAGCTCGGCCGCGACGTGTTCCAAGCCGTGGGGCTCGACGGCTTCCACTACTATAACGACTATCTCAAGACCCATGGCATCTACGTCGACGGCAAACCCGTGCTGCTCAAGAAGTTCAAGGGGGCGCCCGAGACCTACGATCTCGTCGAGTTCAAGAAGCACCTCGACAACCTGACCGTCATGGTGAACATGCCCTGGCCCGTCTACAACCGCACCGTCCACAACCCGGTTCCGCGGGGCACCCGCATCTACGCCGACATCGTGCTCATCGAGGGCAATTACCTGCTGCTCGACGAGGACTACTGGAGCGATTTCGCAAAGATGTGCGATTACAGCATCTTCATCGGCGCGAACGAGGACGATCTGCGCGAGCGCCTTATCGCGCGCAAGGCGAAGGGCGGCGCGAGCGCTGAAGAGGCGCGTGCGCACTACGAGCGCACCGACGGCCCCAACGCGAGGCGCGTGCTCGCCCACGTGTGCCCCCACGACGAGGGGTATGTCTTCTCCGAGCAGGACGGTGTGACCTCGCTTGTGCCCGAGACGTGCGACGGGGAGCGACATTCCGATGGCTAAGGGTTTCCTCAAGGGGGCGCTTGCAGGAGCCGCCCTGTTCGGTGCCGCATGCGCCCTCACGGCGCCGCGCCCCGCATCGTACGAGCGTCAGCGCATGTGGGAATATCTGCGCCGGTTCCGCTACGCGCATCGAGGCCTCCACGACCTGTCGCGCTCCATTCCCGAGAATTCGCTTCCCGCTTTCGAGCGTGCGGCCGAGCTGGGGTTCGGCTCCGAGCTCGATGTGCATCTCACGGCCGATAAGCGCCTCGTCGTCGTGCACGATTCGCACCTTGCGCGCCTGACGGGCGTCGATGCCGTGGTCAAGGAGCGCACGTTCGACGAGCTGAGCGCGCTGCGCCTGCTGGGCACCAACGAGCGGATCCCGCTCTTCTCGGAGGCGCTCGACGTCTACGAGCGCCGCGCTCCCCGCACGCCGCTTATCGTCGAGATCAAGACGCAGGGTGAGAACCACGCCGCGCTCACGGCGGCCGTCGTGGCCGAGCTTGATGCGCGCAAGCTCGTGACCTGCATCGAGAGCTTCGATCCGCGCGTGGCGACGTGGCTGCGCTTCAATCGCGGCGACGTGTTCCGAGGCCAGCTTGCGCAGAACTTCCTCAGGCGCGGGCGGCGCAGCGGCAGAGGCGTCCCGTTCGACCTCGCCGCCTCGATGCTCGCGGGCAACGCGCTGGCGCGCCCCGATTTCGTGGCGTATCGGTTCGAGGACGCGTGGATGCCGTCGAACCTGTTGGCGACCAGGATCATGAGGGCCGCCTTCGTGGGCTGGACCCTGCATTCCGAGGCGGAGCTCATCGCCTGCGAGCGCGCGGGCGGCATCGGCATATTCGAGGGCTTCATACCGGATCCGCGCGGTTCGGCCTATCGGAACGACTGAAGCACCTTATCGAGCAGGGCCTTGAGCTGAGCCACCTCCTCGGGGGTGATGTTCAGGCGTCCTGCCATGCAATGGGGCACGTCGACGGCCTTATCGCGCAATGCCCTGCCTTCTTCGGTGAGGCTCACGATAACCGCGCGCTCGTCCTCGCGCGACCGCGTGCGGCGCACGTAGCCATGCGCCTCCAAGCGCTTGAGGAGCGGCGTGAGGGTTGCGGAATCCAGATACAGCTTCTTACCCAGATCGCCCACGGTGATGTTGTCGCCCGACCACAGGGCCATCATTGCAACATATTGCGTATAGGTGAGCCCGAGCGGGTCGAGGAAGGGCTTGTACTGGCGCGTGAGCTCTTTGGCGGCTGCGTAGAGGGGAAAGCACAGCTGGTTCTCAAGGGCGAGCGGGTTGAATTCGGGCATCGGGATGTCCTTTCTGGGCGCTATAATATCGCGCACGATTATATAACAATGTGATTCCACGCGCTTCTCGCAGGTCGGGGGCGGGCTGCACCGCTCTCGACAACGTTCACATGCCTTCGACAACGTGCTTCCCGGCGGCTTCCTGCGGCCTGTCGACCGAAACGGATTATTTTCATATGCGGGCGACATTCCGCAGAACGGGCTTTCGAGCCCGCAGGCAGGACGGGACCGCGCGTCTGCCAGCGTGACGACAGATACGGACAAGGCTGCCGACAGCCCTTTCGAACACGTCGCGGGTTTTCAACACCATACGGCCCGACAATCAGTCTCGCATACCTTCGACGAGAAAGACGGTTTGGATCCTATGTCCCAGCGCACGAGGATGGCGGCGGCAGCGCTTTGCAGCATCGTATCGGTTGCCGCATGCCTCATATACGGCAATCAGGTTAAGGCGGAGTCGGAGCGCATGCGCATCGATGCGCTCGAGCGCTACGGGGGAGAGGTGGTGAGCTTGGTCGTGGCAACGCGCACGCTCGAATACGGCGACGTCATCGATGCCGGGTCGGTTGCCGCGAGCGAATGGCTTGCAGACCTTGCCCCCGACCAGGCCCTGACGCGCATCGAGGACGTCATAGGCAGGCAGATCACGGTGCCTGTGGCACAGGGCCTGCCGCTGACGCAGCTCAACTTCCGCGAAGGGGCGAGCGGTCTGGATGTGCCGGCGGGCTTCGTGGCGCTCTCGCTGCCCATGACCGATAAGCTCGGCTTGTCGCGGAGCATATCCGCCGGCACACGCGTCATCGCGTATGCGGTGGGCTCCAACAGCACGGTCATGGTGACCGCCCATGCGCTCGTGCTCGCGTCGCCCGTCGAGACAACCTCCTTCTCGCAGACCCAATCCATCTCGCTTGCCGTTCAGCCCCAGGACGTGAGTGCCGTCCTTGCCGCGAGCGCCCGGGGCGACCTGCGTCTCGTGGTTCCCGCCGACGACGTCGAGCTTACCGACGAGAGCAGCGCGGAGGCGCCCGTCGACGTGCCGGCTCTGGAGGATTCCGAGACGGAAGCACCGCCCGTCGATGCTGCGGAGGACGCGGCATCGCATGTAGAGGCCGATGCGCGCGGCGAGAAGCTCCCCGCTGGCGCCGAATCGCACGAGAGCGAGGAATGATATGGCCACCGAACACTGTCTCTGCTGCTGCCCCTCATCGATGAAGGACGATCTGTTCGCGATAGCGCGCACGCTCTATCCTGCTGCGTCCTGCACGCACACCGAGTCCGCCTCGGAGTTCAGGCAGCTGCTTGTGCAGAATGACGACGGGGCGTGCGCTGCGCTCGCCGGGTTCAGCAGGAACGGCGTCTCCGATATCAACCTCTGCGCCGCCGCCGCGCTCGATGGATGCGCCTCCGAGGTGGTCCTCGTGGTGGAGAACGCCTCGGGGTCGCTGCGCTCGCGCGCCAAGAGCGCGGGGATCGCCCGCGTGTACGAGGCCGGAGCGGCCCAACCCCATCCCGTGCCCGACACCATGCAACACAACCGCCCCCAGGGAATGCCGACCCCCGAGCGGGCGCGGGATGGGTTGGATGCGCGTGCGCCCGTGGTGGTGCTCTGCTCGGGTCGCGGAGGCGCGGGAAAGACGGCCATCGCGGCCACCGCGGCGCTGATCGCCGCGTCGTGGGGCATGCATGTGGCCCTGATCGATCTCGACCTCGCGAACGGCAACCTCTATTCCTGCTTCGGCCTCAAGCGGGGCGGCGACCTCGCCCAGCTCCACGATGCGGATCCTGCCTCGCTGGCTGCCCAGGCGCTCTCCGTGGGCGAAGGCATCGATCTATGGGGTCCCTGCAGCCTTCCCGAGCTTGCGGAGGCCGCCGCGCCGTACACGGCCGCGCTTCTGGACCATGCGAGCGCGCATGCCGATCTCGTCCTCGTGGACACCTCATCGACGATCACGGATGCCGTGGCGGCGGCGTTGCAACGCGCCGACCGCGCGGTGCTCGTCTACGACGGCCGCCACGCAGCGCTCGCCCCGCTTGCCCGGCTGGGAGGGCTCGCCGTGCGCTTGGGCGTGGCACGCACGCGCATCATGCGTCTCGAGAACCGGGCAGATCCCTCCGCCAAGCCCGATTTCTCGTTCGGGCGCGCCGAGGTGGGCCTCGAGGTGGCACGTCCGCTCAGGGTGTTCGAGGGCGGTCGAGAGGTCGCTCGGATGCTCGAAGAGGGCCTCGCCCACGAGCTCTCCCGCTACACGGGCGATTTCATCCGCTCGGTCGCCGCCTGCCTTGCGCAGACGCTTGAGGAGCTCGGGTGCCTGCCCGCATGCGATGCTGCGCGCAAGGCCGTGCGCGAGCCGCGCGTGCGCCGGAGGTTCTGGCGGTTTTCGCGCACGAGGGAGGCGAGCTAGATGAGCGTTCTCGAGCGTGTGCGCCAACAGGGCGCGAGCATGTCATGCAAGGAGAGCCGAGGCCTGGCCGAGCAGCGGCAGTGGCTCAAGCATGCGCTCATCGAGCGCCTCGGGCTGCAGGCGGTTGCATCCCAGGTTGCGCAGGGATCCGTCGAGCGTGCGCGCGCGGAGCTCGAAGTCGCCCTGCTCTCCATCTTGAACACCCAGCGCGATAAGGTGCTTCCCGAGAACTTCGACACGCTGGTGCGCCAGGTGCTCGACGAGATCTGCGGGCTCGGTCCCATTCAGCCCTTGATGGACGACGAGGGGGTGAGCGAGGTGCTCATCAACGGCCCCTCGTCCATCTTCTTCGAGCGCGCGGGCCGTCTCGAGCCGTCCTCGCACGTCTTCGACTCCGAGGAGCAGGTCATGCTCGTGCTCGACAGGATCCTCGCTCCGCTGGGACGCCGTCTCGACAAGAGCAGCCCCATCGTGAACGCCCGCCTCGCCAACGGCGATCGCGTCAACGCCATCGTGGCTCCGGTCGCGCCGAAAGGCCCTGCCGTGAGCATCCGCAAGTTCTCGGGACGCATCACGTCGCTTGAGCGCCTGCGCGAGCTGGGCGCCTTGCCCGCATGGTACGCGCGGCTGCTCTCCTGCGCGGTGAAGGCGCGGAAGAGCATCGCGGTTGCCGGGGGCACGGGCTCGGGCAAGACCACGCTTCTGAACGCGCTGTCGTGCGAGATCGACCACGGCGAGCGCATCGTCACCATCGAGGACTCGTGCGAGCTTAAATTCGATACCCACCCGCACGTGGTTCCGCTCGAGGCGCGCGACGCCTCCATCGAGGGAACCGGGGAGATATCCATCCGCGACCTCGTGAAGAACGCGTTGCGCATGCGGCCCGACCGCATCATCGTGGGCGAGGTGCGCGGCGAGGAGACCATCGATATGCTCAACGCCATGAACACGGGCCATCCCGGCTCGCTGACCACGCTGCATGCGGGTGACGCGGGCGAGGCGATCACCCGCCTCATCCTGATGGCGCGCTTCGGCATGAACCTGCCTCCCGCGCTCATCGAGGAGCAGATCGCCACGGCCCTCGATATCCTGGTCATGTCGTGCAGGCGCTCGGACGGCTTCCGGCGCATCGGCTCGCTGTCGGAGGTCCTGCGCGCCGAAGACGGCCACGTCGAGCTCAAGACCTGCGTCTCCTTCGACCATCTGTCCGATACGTGGAAGCTCTCCCACCTGCCCGCCTTCGTGGAGCCTGCGCTCGAGGAAGGCATCGTCTCCGAAGAGGAGGCAAGCATATGGCGATCCATGCTCTCATAGCGTCTGCGGCCGCTGCTGCATGCGCGGCTCTGTTCGCGGTGCCCGATAAAGGCGCAACGCAGACGATGCTCGTGAGGTTTCTGCGGCGCATCGCCCATCTCGAACGGAGCGCCCTCGGAGCGCTCTCGCGCACCGCCGCCATCGATGCCGTGCTCGCCGCTCCAGCTGCCGCATCCGCAGCAGACGGTCTGCGCGCATGGCTGCTTGCGGAGGGGCTCGCCCTCTCGGCTTCCGAGGCGGGCGCGGCCCTCCTGGTGCTCGGCTTCTCAACCGCGCTTCTCGGCATCGTGCTTGCGGGATCGTTCTGGGGCGCGCTCGTGGGGGCGGGCTCGTACGCCTTAAGCATAGCGGCCTATGCGGTGCGGCGCAGGCGCGCCTGCGATCAGGCGCTTTCCGCAGAGATGCCCGCGGTGTTCCGCTCCCTTGCGGTGTCGCTGGGTTCCGGACTCACGCTCTCGCAGGCGATCTCCTACGTGGGGTCGCGCGAAGGCAGCGCTGCGGCTCCGGCCTTCGCGCACTGCTCGCTCAGGCTCGCGTGCGGCGATCCGTACGACGAGGTGCTCGAAGATCTGGCGAGCAGGCTCGGCACAACCGGCGCAGGCCTGCTCTCGAGCGCGCTCGCCATCTCGCACCAGACGGGAAGCCCGCTCCAAGGACTCTTCATGCGCTCTGCGGGTCTCGTCGAGCGCGCGGGCGAGCTCGAGCGGTTGCTGACGGTGAAGACCGCGCAGGTCAGGCTCTCGGTTCGCATCGTATGCCTGCTTCCCGCGCTGCTCGTCGCAATCCTGCTCATGATATCGCCCGACTTCCGCAGCGGCCTGTCCACGCCTGCGGGCATCATATCGATCGCCCTTGCGGCCTGCATGGATCTCGCAGCCGTGCTCATCGTGCGCAATCTCTCGAAGGGGGTGCTGTGATGGTCGCCGTGGCGGTTGCGGCGTTGTGCTCGTTCATCGCCGCGCACGCAGCGCTCGGAGGCGCGCCTCCGCACGTGGATGCTCCGGCGGCTCTGGAGAAGCTCGGGGCATGGGTGCGCCGCGCAGGCCCCGTTGCCGCATATCTTGAGCGCGAGCGCCTGCAGGATCAGAGGAGGGCGTGCCTGCTTCAACTGCCCGTCCTGCTCGACGTCCTCACGCTCGGGCTCTCTGCGGGGCTTTCGTTCGACGCCTCGCTCGAGCTCTACTGCACGCGCTATGCCAACGAGCTCTCATCGGCGCTTGCGGAGGCCATGGTGTCGTGGCGCATGGGCGTGACGACGCGATCCGAGGCGCTGTCGCAGCTTGCAAGGCGCCTTGAGGTCGATGCGCTCAAGCGATTCTCCGCAGCCGTGATCGAGGCGCTTGCCTTCGGGTCTCCCTTGGCCGATGTGCTCGAGCACCAGGCGCAGGCCATCCGCGACGAGCATCGCTCGCATGTGGAGGAGGCCATCGAGAAGGTTCCGGTCAAGATGCTCATACCTCTGGGAACCCTCATCGTTCCCGCCATGCTTCTGGCAATACTCGGGCCGCTGATGGGCCCGGCGCTGCAAACCGTCTGAAGTAGGTCCCGTGAAAGGAGAACGAACATGGACCGTGCGAATCTGGCCGCCCGAACGCGAGAGTTCCTCGCAGACGAGTCGGGGCAGGGAACGACGGAATACGCCATCCTCGTCGGCGTGCTCGTCGTGATCGCGATACTCGCCATTCTCGCGTTTCGGGAGAAGGTGGGGGAGCTGTGGAGCGCCATTGCAGAGGGCATCAACTCGCTGTAGCGCTCGCCGTCGGCCTCATCGTCCTCGCATCATCGCTGTATGCGGCGCGGGCGCGCAGTCCCGATGCCGACCGGGACGATCCGGGTGCGGGCTCGATCGGCTTGGGGCCGATCGGCGCCGTGCCCGCCATCCCGGCAGAGCTGGAACAGGGTCGCACGATCGAGCATTCGGAGCTTCCGCTTGTGCGGGAAGCATCGCGGAGGCTCGAGGCCTATCGCGATGCAGGGTCGTGCTCCGTGGAGTGCGCGGGCTACCTCGACATGCTCGGCAACGTATGGGGGTGCCTCATCCAGGGCGAGGGGTGGGCCGAGATCCTCGTCATCGGAGGCGAGGAGGACGGATCGAGCACGGTCCAAACCATCCGCCTCGGCGTTCAACCGTGACTTCGGCTGTGAAGGAGAGCTGATATGGATGCACGCATGCGCAACTGCTCGGGACAGTCGACGCTCGAATACGCCCTCGTGCTGCTCTCGCTGCTGGTCAGCATCGCCGCGCTCGGTCTGCTTCTGACGTTTCTCCAGCGTCCGGCCACCTTCGATGCGGTGGTCGGCAGCTCGGCTCACGTGCTCTCGGAATCGGATCCGCTCGCCACGGTGCAAGATGCGGCGGTGTTCTAGCATGCGCACGGCGCTGCTCGTGCGAACGGACGGCCAGGCGAGCGTGGAGGCGGCGCTTCTGCTGCCGGCGGTCCTGCTCGTGCTGGGCATGCTCCTGCAACCGGCCTGCCTGCTCTACACGCGCATGGTCATGGAGCAGGCTGCGGCCGAGACGGGCCGTCTGCTCGTCACCGCATCGTGCGGAGACGATGCGGTGCGGGCCTTCTGCATCCGCCGCCTGTCCGCCGTTCCTGCGGTGAGCCTATTCCATGTCGGCGGTGCGGACGATTGGCAGATCGAGTTCTCGGAACGCTCGGGGTACGTGGAGGTTGCCATTCGCGGACACGCGCGGCCTCTGCCGGTATTCGGCATGCTTGCGCGGCTTGCCATCGATCATGACGATCAGGGCATCGTGCTCGCCGCAACCTATGCGCACCGGCTGAGGCCCTCATGGCTGGGAGGTGATGTGGATGCATGGATGGGCGTCTGGGACCGATAGGCGCACCTTGGATCCCCGTGCGCTGTTCATCGATGACGAGGGCGGCTACACGACGGTCGCCATGGCCGTCGCCCTGCTGCTGAGCATCACGCTGGTGCTGTTCGCGGGACGCGTGCAGTGGAGCCTCTCGCGCTCTGCAGAGGTGCAGGAAGTCGCCGACGCGTGCGCCCTTGCCGGATCGAACGTGGTCGCACGCTACGCCATCTGCGCGCAAGTGTGCGATGCGCTTATCCTCTCCATGGGGCTGGCAGGGCTTGTCACCTGCGGCGGCGGCCTCGTGCTCTCCTGCATCCCCGGAGCTGCCCCTGCTGCCGCAGAGCTGCTCGACCTCGGAACCTCGGTGCTCGACGCACGCTCATCGTTCGCCCGCAGCGCCGTCGAGGGGCTCTCCAAGCTCGAGCGGTTCGTGCCCGCGCTCGTCGCGCTCGATGCGCTCGCCGTCGCGCAGGCGAACGGGGAGGACGGCATCTCCTACACGGGCGTCGCCGTCCCGCTGCCCCTCGAAGGGCGCAGCGACTTCTCGACCCTCGACACCGATATCGACACGGCCTCCCTCGAGAAGGATGCGGAGCGCATGCAGGAGGCGTGCGAACGCGTCGAGGAGGCGCAACGACGTGCGGACGATGCGCGTATGAGGGGTTGGATGGCCGACTGCGGCCAGCGTCCGCGCTGCATGCGCGAGCGGGCTCTGACGCTCGCAGGCCTGAGCGGCGCGCAGAATCCCGATTACCCCACCTACGAGTCCTGGACGTTCGGGGCGGCGATCATCCGGGCACGGACCTACTACCCCGTGCGCCTCGACGGTGACGCTCCTGAACACGGCACGCTTGAAGCGCTCGTGGATTCGTGCGCACGCAAGGCGTTTTACAGCTATGCGATCGATGAGCTCGCGTCCGCCTCGTACCATGAGCACGCCGATGGCAGCGTCAGCCTGTATCTGCCCGAGTTTCCGCATAACACGACGGAGACGAGGGCCACCTCGCTCTACACCGACGCGCTCTGGCCCTGCACGAGCCAAGACGGGATCGTGCTCCATGCAACGCTCGAATGCCCGGCGGCGCAGGGGCAGCCCACGGCAGGGCATGCCTCGCTGGCGGATATCGACGCGGGGGCCGTGGCCCGCTGCGAGACATGCCAGATGGATGTGGTCGATATGGGCAGGGTCGCCGCGGCGTCCACGAACATCGACAACGGCTTCGAGCACTACTGGCGCGAAATCGTCCTCGCCTCGCGTGACTTCCAGCAGGCATGCGCCGATTGCGCCGCAGCCGAGGGCGAGCTTTCGGAGCGGGCCCATGACGGACTCGATTCCTTCCAGGAGGCGCTGGCGGCGCTGGAAGCTCCGCGCCCGCGCATCGTCCCACCCGGCGCCTGGGGGTGCGTCGCCATCGCCGCGCGCACGGACGGCGCGCATGTGCCTCCGACGCTCGGCGCGAGCTTCCTCGATCCGGCGACGCTGCCTCCCGGCATCGCCATCTCCGCAGCCACGCTCGCCCCCGATGAGTCCGCTGCAGGCAACACCATCCTCGCCCACCTCTTCGATGGGCTTGCAGATCGCAATCCCGCCCTGTTCAGCGTGCTCGGCGGCGCCGGACGGCTGTGGGGGGCGCTGATCGAATCGTATGGCTCCGCCTACGAGGGCATCGCCGCGAAGGCTTCCTCGTTCCTCGAACGTCTCGACGGCGTCCTCGGCACCTCCATCGGAGCATGGGTGCAGAACCAGGTGGAGGGTGTCGTGCGCGCCGCCGGCATCGAACCGAGCGACATCCGCATGCTCAAGCCCGTGCTCGTCTCATCGTCTCAGGTGTTCGAGCGCGCGGGCTTGGGCGGCATCGCGCGCGCCCAGCAGCTCGTGCTCGCCCTCGGCCCTGCGCCCAGCATCGCCGAGATCCTTCAGGCGCTCGGGGCCGATGCGCTCCCCAGCGTTCCCGGAGACACGATCACCATCGCCGAGCTGCCCGTGCCGGGAACCGATACGACGATCCCCCTCGAGGTCGATCTGCGGGAATTGGCGGGCGCGCCATGAGCGGGAGCCTGCCTGATCGGCTGCGGTCGAAGGCGGGGCAGATGAGCGTCGAGCTTGCGGTCATCCTGCCCGTGGTCATCGTCGCGGCGTTTGCCATCGCCAACATCATGGCCTTTCTGGTGTGCTGCGCCGTGTTCGACAGGGCGAGCCTCGATGCGGTGATCGCGCAGGGCGTATCGCCTGCGGGAACCCAGAGCGAGATCGCCTCCGTCGACGCCATCGAAACCGCTCTCAGGGAGGCGATGGGGGAGTCGCCTGCGGTGACGGTGGAGGTGTCGGCCGCGCCCCTCTCGCCCTCTTCGAGCCTGCTGGTGAGCTTCAGCCCGCATCTGACGCGGTTCACCTGCACCATGCGGTTCGCGCCTTGGCCCCGCAGCCTGAGCTTCGCCGGCGTCGTCATGGAGGCGCCGTTCGAGATAGTCCATACGCGTTCTCTGGTCGTAGACCGATTCAAACCGGGAGTGGTGATGTAGATGTTCCGTGTCAGCCTCGCAGCAGATTCTCGTCCGCAGGAGCCGATCGTGTTCCAGGTGCTGTCCACATGGTTCAAAAAGCTCAAGGGGTTGCTGGGCACCGCAGACGATGCGGAGCCGGTGGCCCTCGTCAGGTGCCGTTCGATCCATACCTTCGCGATGGGCTACCCCATCGACATAGCCTTCGTGGACGAGCGCGGCGTGATCGTGGACGCCAAGCGCTCCCTCGAGCCCAACAGACGCGCTTCGAGCCCGCATGCATTCATGACCCTGGAGCGCCCTGCCGAAGACGGTTCCTGGTTCGAGGCGGGCGAGCGCCTGAGCCTGCGCGGTTTAACCTGCTGATGCGAGAGGAGCGGTTGCATGGAAGTGTTCGAGACCAAGATCTGCCCGCAATGCGGGCAGGAGCTCTTCAGCGACATGAACGTGTGCTACGGTTGCCTCCACTCGTTCGAGGAGCGGCCCTTCGAGGCGGCGAGCGTCCTCGCCGCCTTCCCCGAGCTCGACGAACCCGACGAGCTCGACAGGCCCGACGATGACGCGCCCCCGCCACCCCGCAGCCCCACCGGTTCCTTGATGCTGCGCATCTCGACGGGAGACGCCCAGACGACGGTTCCCGTGCCCGCATGCGGCCTGACCATAGGGCGCGACGTGCTGTCGGATATCGTGCTCAAATCACGCGCCGTCTCCAAACGCCATGTACGGGTCGTCCCGTTGAGCACGGCGATCATCGTCGAGGACATGGGAGCGACGAATCCCGCCATGTACAAGGGGAGGGAGGTGCGCGAGACGGCTGTCGTGCATGCCGGGGAATGCTTCGATATCTGCGGGACGACGGTCACCGTCGTCATGTGACGCGGGCGTGGCGCATATCCTCCTCACGGATGCGGCGCTTCTGACGCGATGTCAGATCTGCAAGGAGCGCGCTTCCATGGGGTATCCTTGTACTAGTATGTCGGTGCAGCACGCATCCTGTGGAGGTAGCGCCATGTCACATCGTCGCTCTCGCATCGCGAGCGCCGTCCTCGCCTGCGTCCTCATGCTCGTCGTCAGCCTCGGGTTCACCGTCCCGGCTCTGGCGCGCGAGTACGAGATGACCGAAACCGTCATCGATGCCACGGTATCGACCGACGGCTCCATGGACGTGCGCGAGGAGCGCACCTTCTCCTTCGACGGCAGGTTCAACGGCGTGTACTGGAACCTCCCGCAGGGAGACCATCAGGGCCGCAACGTCACGGTGGAGGTCATTGCCGCAGGCGAGATCATCGACGGCCAGCCCGTCTTCTACGAGCTTTCCACCACCGGAGATAATCTCACCTACTCGATCGAGTCCTACGGCTCGAGCCTCAGGCTCAAGATCTACGCGCGCCACGAGGACGAGCACGCGCACTTCTTCATCGAGTACCGCCTCAACGACGTGGTGCTGCGCCATGCCGACGTCTCCGAGCTCTATTGGCAGTTCGTCACCAGGGACTGGGACGAGGAGTCGCAAAACGTCACCTGCACGGTGCATCTGCCGGTTCCCTCCGGGCAGTCGGTCGTGCCCGAGGACAACGTACGCGCATGGGGCCATGGCCCCCTCGATGCATCGCTGGCCTTCGAGGGCAACGACATCGTCTACACCGTGCCGGGCGTGGGATCGTCAGAGTTCGCCGAGGCCAGGATCACCTTCCCCGAATCGTGGCTCTCAGAGGCCGCGCAGGATTCCGATGCCATGCTCGACTCCATCCTCGTCGAGGAGCAGCGCGAGGCCGATAAGGCCAACAGTCAGCGCTTCTACGCGCGCACCCTCTACTATGGCTCCATGATCGTTGCAGCGGTTGCCTCCGTCGGCACGGTCATCCTCACGTTCTTCAAGCGCCTGGCATACAAGCGCGCCCTCACGCCCCAATTCGACGACACGTATTTCCGCGATGTGCCCACACGGGATCATCCTGCGGTACTCGGCCTCCTGTACCATCGCGGCTACATCAAGCCCGAGCTGTTCACGGCCACCCTCATGGAGCTTACCAACAACGGCACTATCGCCCTGCAGCATGCGAAGATCGAGCACGGCGGCCTGTTCGGCAGCAGGATCGAGGACGACTACCGCCTGGTCGCCAACAGGGTTCCCGCCGACTCCGAGCCCGATGCCGCGAGGGAGGAGCGCGCCTCCGCGCGGATCAACCGCAAGGCCTTCGACCTCATGTTCGAGAAGGTCGCGTTGAGCACATCCGACGAGCCGCACGAGCCGGGCACCTATCCTCCCATGTACTTCTCGCGCATCGCCACGTACGCAAAGGAATACCCGACATCGTACAAACGCGCCTACGACTCGTGGGAGAGCGCGGCCAGGACCGAGTATACCTCCCGTTTCGCGAGCGGGGGAACAGTCGTCGCCGCTCCCACGAGCCTGCTCGTCGGCCTAGGCGTCTTCAATGTGTTCCTCGGCATCGCCTTCTTCTTCGCGGGCTTCGGCTTCGGCATGCCCGGTGCGCTCCACTTCGTGTTCACCGCCATGCTCGCCGCCGCCGGCATCTATGCGATCTCGTGCGCTCTGCTCACCGATACGGCCAATGCGGAGGGCCGCGAGGTGCGGGCGCAGCTCAAAGCCCTCAGGAACTGGCTCACCGACTTCACGCGCCTGAACGAGGCGATCCCCACCGACGTGGTGCTCTGGAACCGCTTGCTCGTGATGGCCGTGGTGCTCGGCGTCGCCGACGAGGTCGTCAGGCAGCTGGAGACGGTGCTGCCCGAGGTGCTCCACGACGAGCACCTGAGCCCCGCCTATGGCTGGTACTATGTCTCGACGTCGAACGCGGGCAGCTTCAGCCCTGCCCAGGCCATCTCGACCGCGGTCTCCGCAGCGCATACCGTGTCGACGGCATCCGAGGCCAGCTCCACCTGGAGCTCAGGATCGGGCGGCGGCGGAGGATTCTCCTTCGGCGGAGGCGGCGGCTTCGGCGGAGGCGGCGGAGGAGGCGGCGGAGCCTTCTAGCTCCGGCTCCCTTGCACACGCTGCGCACACGCGCTAGCTGCCGGCTTCAACCTGCCCGATGACGTTTACGTTGGCCTGCTCCGTCGAGTTCAAGAGCCCGCTCTGCGCATCGAACTCCTCGGGCGTGTACGTCTGCTCGTACCACTCCTGGGCATCGAAATACGCTTGGAGCTCGGCGTCGTTGAAGCCGCGTCCATGCCGTGCATAGATCTCGTTGCGGGCGATCTCGAGATCCTGCGCACTCAGATGCATGGCCTCGAGCTCCTCGACGGTGTAGGCATGCGTATCGCTGTCGGCGAGGATGAACCCGCTTTCGTCGGAATGGTCGTAGGCGTCGAAGGCGATGACCGCTTCCTCGCGTCCCGGCGCATCCTGAGCGGAAAGCTCTTCGATGGGCGGGATGTCGCCGATGGGGGAGCTCTGCGCACCCTCGTCCTCATCGACGACCGCAGGGGTCGAAGGGGAGCTGGGCTGGACATAGCGCGGCAGCACCACGAAGAGCAGCACGGCGATCGTCAACGCGCCGAGCACGGCGACGATGATCTGGCTTATGCGCGAATCCGTGCGCTGCATGCTGTAATTGCGACGCGCGGGCGCGACGCCTACGGGCGTGGCTGTTCGGATGGGGTTCGCAAGGGGCTTCGCCGTCGTGTGCTTGATCTCGTCGAGAGACTTGAGGGCAGCATCGATCTCCAGGTCCTCGGGCGCCGTGCCGTCCTCGGACGAATCCGGCCGCTCGACGGCCGATCCGCAGTTCGGGCAGAACGCCGCATCGTCTTTGATCTTCCTGCCGCAGCTCGGACAGAACATGCGAAAGCCCTCCTTACAGAGCGGGAACAGGTCTCTGAAGACGCTATAACCATACCACGCGGCATGCGCGCGCACGCCCGCTTCACATTTCTTCCGCTGGCAGCCGGCCGTTGGCGCAGAAGGCCCCGTCCGTCCAGCGTCCTGCCGTTTTGCCGCATAACCTCGACACGTGTGCGGCGAGTATCGGAAAAGAGCAGGTGAAGGGCATGCGGGTTTTCTCGTCCCGGCAGTTGTGCGGCAAAACCGATTGAAGCGGGGATCCTGCACCCGAGGGCGCCGCAAGCACGGCGCCCCCATGGAGCGGCTAGTCTTCCTCGAACGTCACGGTGTACACGAAGGCGTCGGGCGTGTAGAAATCGATGGCCTCGCCATCGACCTCGGCGTAGGGGTAGCCGAAGTCGTTCAGGGGCGCGCCATCCTGTGCGGGCTCGAGCGTGAGGTCGCGGCCGTGGCTGTACTCAACGCGCTTCTCGTCCCACTGGCCCCAGTAGTACTCCTTCATGTCCAGAGCCTCCTGGGAGTCCTTATCCAGCTCGTCGTTCAGAACCGCCTTTAGGACGTCTGCCGGATCGGCTGGGATCCAGCCGGCGCCGGGCACATAGAACTCGCACCAGCAATGCTGGTTCTTCGTGATGTCGGAGTCGTTCATGCGGATGCCGAACATCTCGCGGGCGGGCACGCCGGAGGCACGGCACAGGGCCACGAACACAGAGTTGATATCGGTGCACTTGCCCATCAGCACGTCGGGCGAGATCAGGCGGCACACGTCGCCGTCGCCGCAGCCCACGACGCTGTTGTTGCGGTTCATGTTTTCGTAGACCCAGTCGTAGACGGCGCGGGCCTTGCCCTCGTAGGTGTCCTCGCCGGCAGTGATCTCCTCGGCCAGGGCGACGACTTCGGGATCGTCGACCCGCACCATGCTGGAGCTGCCCAGGTACTCGGCGGCGATGTCGGCGGGCACCTCGCCCTCTTCGACGATCTCGGGGCGCAGGGCCTCGGTGCGCTCGGCATGGAAGGACACCGTGGCGATGCGGCTGGCCGCCTCGGCATCGGCAGCCCATTCGATGTAGGCCATCCTATTGCCCTGCGCGTCCACGGTCATCTCCGCCGTGGCGGCGGACTCCGCTTCGATCGCTTCGGCGGTGATGGTCTGGTAGTCGCCGTCGGTGGCCACGGGCACCCACACGCGCACGATGGCGCCCTCGTCGTAGGCGGTCATGTCGATGGTGGTGGTCACGGTGCCGCTCTGGACGGCGGCTTCCGCCGATGCCTCGGGCGCTGCGGCCTCCTCGGTGGCAGCGCCTTCCCCGGTTGCCTCCGTCGCCGTCTCGGCGGGCTCGTTGGCAGCCTCTTCCGTGCCAGAACCGTTGCAGGCTGCCAGCATGGTGCACATCGCCGCCAGCACGAGCGCGACGATGAAAGCGGGTACGCTGCGCATCGGCAATCTTGTCTTCATCCTTGCTCCCTTGCGTGTCTTCACGTTGTCCGCTGCCATTCCTGCATTGCTGTTCGCGTCCGAGTCATGCTTCTCCCTTCGACCCGGAGCGCATAGCTTCGCTCCTAATCGATGATTTCGATCGAGACGATGCGCGGCTGGTTCTCGGGCAGCACCGTGCCGTTATCGTCCTCCACGGTCGTGCCTGCGCAGATCGCATCCACGACCTCCATGCCGCTCGTCACGGTTCCGAATGCGGCGTACTGTCCGTCGAGGCTGTGGTTGGTCTCCTGCATGATGAAGAACTGCGAGGATGCGCTGTTGTAGTCGGATGAGCGCGCCATGGAGATGACGCCGCGCACGTGGGCGAGGTTGTTCTCATAGCCGTTAGCGGAAAACTCGCCCACGATGGTCTGGCTCGATCCGCCGGTGCCGTTGCCCAAGGGGTCGCCGCCCTGGATCATGAAGCCGTCGATGATGCGGTGGAATGTGAGGCCGTCGTAGAAGCCGTCCTGGGCGAGGCCCATGAAATTGGCAACCGTGATGGGTGCGACATCCGCATTCAGGGCAACCTCTATGGTGCCATAGCCATCCACCTCGATGCGGGCGTTATGGACGCCCGAGATCTCCGAGCCGCTGCCGTCGTCTGCGGCTTCGGTCTCGGCGACCGGTGAGGTTTCGACGGCGGTGTCGTCGGCGGAGTCTTCGTCGGTCGGGGCGGGCGCGCAGGCGGTGGCGAGCAGGGAAGCGCTTGCCGCGATGCCGACAAGGAACGAGCGGCGCGAGAGGACGGGCATAGGAGCCCCTTTCATACGGTGCTGATTCTCGAATTCATATGATACCGCACCATGCGGGCATGTCAGCGGCTACCATAGGGTTGACATACAAGCTGCGGAGTAGGAGGGCGGCGGCATGGGATTCTTCAAACGGGAGCACCGCAAGGTCAAGCCTCTTACCGAGACGAGCAAGCGTGTCGCGGTGCGCTTCACGGGCACCGTGCAGGGGGTGGGTTTTCGCTGGACATGCCGCGAGATCGCGCACGAGCTCGGCCTCACGGGCTGGGTCCGCAACGAATACGACGGCAGCGTGTCGCTCGAGATCCAGGGGGAGGGCGACGACGTCTCGGCGTTTTTCTCCAAGCTCGTCGCCTATTTCAAGGGTTACCGCTTCACCATACGCTTCACCATCGACGAAAAGGAGGACATTCCGCTCGTGGAGGGCGAGCAGGACTTCGCCGTGGTGTTCTGACGGCGCGCGGATCGCTCTCAAACTTCTTGCTTGTATCTCGCCGGCAGTTTGGTATAGTAGATGAGCTACGCGACGGCTGGGTAGCTCAGTTGGTAGAGCAGGGGACTGAAAATCCCTGTGTCGGGGGTTCGACTCCCTCCCCAGCCACCAGCGCAGGTTTCGAGGTCAACCGCGCATTCCGGTTGGCCTTTTTTCTGAAGCCGATCGTTCGCGCTTCGCTCCATGAACCATTTCCATGAACCATTTTTGTCTTTAATGCTGCACGGTTTCGGCAGCGGAGCATGTATCGGTCTGGGAGACTGCATATTCCCAGCGATTATGCCATGATTCTGCATAACATATGCCCCTTGGACAGGTTCGAGCCGGAACCGTGCAGCATTACAAGCATTTTCGGTACGCATCTGCGTTCGTCGGCGTTCCGCGGCCTCGGCGCTACGCGAGCAACGACACCTCGGCGCCCCGATGTTCCTGCACGAACCGGTAGGCACGGTCGATATAGGCGAGCAGCCGCTCGCGGTCGGTGCCGAAGAGGCGCGCCGTGATGGTGTATATGTCGGTCAGCAGGTCCCGAACATCCTCGAGATCTCTGCTCGACTGCTCGATGAACTCGATGTTGAGCGCGCGGCGCACGGCATTGTCGGCGAGGATGGCCAGGTTGTAGACGTGGTCGTTGCGATCCAAGGGCTTCTCGTCCGAGAAGTCCGCGATGACGGAGCGCGGATTCTCGAAGTACGCATCCATCGAACCCAGCCGCAGCACCTCGCGGTGGAACGCCACGGCCCGCTCGTCGCCGTAGAGCCTGCAGTAGTAGAGCATGACCGCATGCATATGGTGTTCTGCGCCGGAGAGCCCTCCTTTGGCATGCAGGTCGATGTAATCCTTGCAGGCCCGCATGTAGTCGGTGTAGATCGTGCCGATCAGGTCGTCTTTGCGCGAGAAGTAATAGGTGAACGTGCCGAGCTTCACGCCGGCGCGCTCGCAGATCCCATGCACCGTGACCGCCTTGTAGCCATGTGCGTAGAACAGCATCTTGGCCGCTGAAAGGATGTTGAGCTTTGTTTCGATGCCTGTGCGGTACATAGGAACCTCCGCTCAGCATCATATCATGCGGATTATGGGTGGGGAGGACGCTGCGTCCGTCCGACCGCACCCCCGCGAAACGAAAACCGTTTTCTCCATTCGTGGATTAATCGGTGCTGCATCCCGAATGGTTGTGTCGTGCGCCGCAGGAAACGGCTAGCCTAGTCCATAGGCCGCACGGTTCCACGGCGGCGACGCTATGGCGGATTGGGCGGCTCTCCTACGGCGGCCGCCGATGGGAGCGGGTTGGGAGGCCTCTATGTCGGGCATCGAGGGGTGCGGCGGCGTTGTCGATATGATCCTGCAGCGCTACAAGGATCTTTCCGACGCAGAACGGATCGTGGCGGATTTCATCCTCAGGCATGCGGGCATCGTCTCGTCCCTCTCCGCCGTCGAGATCGCCCGAAGCGCGGGAACATCGAACACCACCGTGTCGCGCTTCGTCCGCTCCATCGGCTACACGAACTTCTCCGAAATGCGCTACGCGCTCGCCCGCGAGGAAACGGCGAGCAAGCAACGGCCCTTCGACGAATCATCGGGCATCATGCTGTCGGATGTCCCCGGCACCATGCGCTATGTCATGGAGACCAAGGTCGCCGAGCTTGAGGCCACGCTCGCCGCGCTCGATGCCGAGTCGATCAGCGAGGCGGTCGAGCTGTTGTCGAAGGCGCGCATAGCGATGTTCGTGGGCGTCGGCAGCTCGCTTCCCGTGGCTCAGAGCGCCGCCATCAAATTCAGCCAGGCGGGCGTCAATGCGATCTCATCCTCGACGAGCGACGGCGCGTTGCTCACCGCAGCGCTCATGTCGCCGTTCGACTGCCTCGTGGTCATATCCAATTCCGGTCGCTCGAACCGGCTCCTCAGCATCATGGACAACGCCATAGATCGGGGCGTGCCCTGCATCGTGATCACGCGCAACGCGCAGTCCCCGCTCGCGCTGCATGCCGACGCGCTGCTGGTCGTCTCCGCGCGCGACCATCTTCTGGTGCATGACTTCGATTTTTCCCACAACTCGATCAACTACGTGCTCGAGGTGCTGCTCCTTCTGCTCTTCCACAGCGCGCGCGACGCGAACGAGTACAATCTGGAGCTCTTCAACCGTTCGATCGAGAGCGAGAAGGGCGAACGCACTGAATAGAAGGCATCCGGGGACGCCTCCGCACGGCCCCGCTCGCAGCGCCCCTTCCTACCATTGGCAGAAAACCTTTTTCGTACTTACGCATAATCACGTTACACTTTTTTATAAAGTGCGCGAGGGCTGTGAAAACCATCGATCCGCACGAACGCTCCGCAGCCTCCTCTGCGTGCTCATGCTGCCTCCCTGGTGGCCAAACCTGTCGCGTCGAAGGAGGAGGAATCACATGAGGAAGGGATCTATGCAGGTCACACGCCGTGGTGCGGTGGCGCTCACGCTGTCCGCCGGACTCGGTTTGACGGGGCTGCGCGGCGTCGCCGATTCATGGCGCGGCACCATCGACGCCGCGTTGGGAACAACGAGCAGCGAGCAGACCGCCGATGACAAGTTCACGCCGAGCATCGCGACGAGCGACGAGCTCATCGCCGCCCATGAGGCGCTCGGGCGCCAGGTGGGCCAAGAGGGCACGGTCCTCATGAAGAACGAGGGGAGTGCGCTGCCGCTCGCCCGAGGCGCCAAGGTCACCCTGTTGGGCATGGGCTCCATGTATCCTTTCCTCGGCGGCAAGATGGGCTCCACCATCACCACCGAAGACGCCATCGATCTGGTTTCGGGCCTCACGCAATGCGGTTTCGAGGTCAATCCCACCATGACGGGCATCTACGAGACGCTCGGCGCCATCGAGGACGATTCGCCCAACACGAGCGCCCCGCCCTGGATGCAGTCGGTGAACTACCGGTATCGTCCCGCCGGGTTCGCGACGCCCTATGTACCGAACGAGCCTGCGATCGACCTGTACACATCCGAGGGCGGCGCCGATGCAAGCTATACCGACAGCTTCGCCGAGTATGGCGATGCCGCCATCGTCGTGCTCTCGCGACCCGGCTCCGAGGGCAGCGATTACTATCCCGGCGCAGACGGCATCGACGGCGATGCCTACGGCACGGCCAACCCGCTCGGCATCTGCACCAACGAACGCGCGCTCATCCAACTCGCCAAAGAGCGCTTCAGCACCGTCATCGTCCTCATCAACAGCGGATCCACCATGGAACTCGACGAGCTCGAACACGACAGCGGCGTCTCCGCCGTGCTCTTCATCGGCTTCCCGGGCGCGTACGGCACCCTCGGCATCGCCGATGTGCTCAACGGCACCGTGAACCCCTCCGGACGCCTCGCCGACACCTATGCGACGGACACGGCCGCAGCGCCGGCCTCCCGGAATTTCGGCAACATCCAGATCGCCGACACGAGCATGGTCACCTGGCCCGATTCGCTCATGGGCGCCATGGGCACCGACATCGCCGGCGGTTTTCTCGGCGGCGAGAACAGCACCGCCTCGGCCTACTATCTCATCGAGGCAGAAGGCATCTACACCGGCTACAAGTACTATGAGACGCGTTATTTCGACTCCGTCGCGGGCACGGGCAACGCGACCGGCGCCGCCGGCGCATCGCGGGGCGCCTCCGCATGGAACTACGACGACGAGGTCGTCTACCCCTTCGGTCACGGCCTCTCCTATACCAGCTTCTCCCAGACGCTCGACCGCGTGAACGTCGATCTCGATGGGAAGATGGTCACGGCTGACATCACCGTCACCAACACCGGAGACGTTGCGGGCAAGTTCGCCGCCCAGCTCTACGTCTCGGTGCCCTATACGGACCATGACCGGGAGGCTGGCGTCGAGAAGTCCGCGATCCAGCTGATCGGCATCGCGAAGACCGACGAACTCGGCGCCGGGGAGGACGCCTCCCTGACGATCACCGCCGACCTCTTCGATATGGCGAGCTGGGATTCCACCGCCAAGGGCGGACAGGGCGGTTGGATCCTCGACGGCGGCGACTACTACTTCGCCCTCGGCACCGACGCCCACGATGCCGTGAACAACGTGCTCGCTGCCCAGGGCCTGGGCGATGCGGGCGATCCCGCCTTCGTGAGCGTGCAGACCATCGGCGCAGACGGCACGGTGGACGAGAGCACGCTCGCCGTATCGAAGAACGGCACCGAGATCGTCAACCAGCTCGCCGATGCCGATGTCAACTACTACAAGCCCGGCTACGCCGTCCCGCTCTCGAGAAGCGACTGGGACGGCACCTTCCCCCGGACCTACGACGACCTCTCGATCGAGGGCGACAAGCTCGAGGAGTGGGTCAGGAACCTCTGCTGCGAGCAGTACCGGTTCGCCGAGACCGACGCGGTCGATTACGTGGACGGCTCGGGCGGCACGCTGACCCTCGCCGATCTCGCCGGCAACGACAACGCCGACGACGCCCAATGGGACAGGCTCGTCGAGCAGATCCCCGTGAGCACCCTCTTCGCGAAGATCATCAAGGGCGGCAGCCAATCCGACGCCATCCCCGAGATCGAGAGCCCCGTCGTCTATCAGAACGACGGCCCCAACGGCTTCGGCACCACCATCGCGGGACGCGGTATGAATGCGGACGATCCCCACGCCGGCTACGTGCTCAACACGATGGCCAACGAGGTCATGATCGCGAGCACCTTCAACGGCGACCTTGCGCGGAGCTGGGGGGAGCTGCTCGGCAACGACGGGCTCTGGAGCGGCAACTACCTCATCTGGGGAGCGGCCGCCAACCTGCACCGCAGCCCGTACAACGGCCGCAACTTCGAGTACTACTCCGAGGATCCGGTGCTCTCGAGCGTCATGTGCGCGGCCACCGTCGCCGGCGCGCTCGCGTTCGGCGTCATCATCGGCCCCAAGCACTTCGCGTTCAACGACCAGGAATCCCGTCGCGCCGGCGTCGCCCCGTATATGACGGAGCAGAAGGCGCGTGAGGGCGACCTGAGGGCGTTCCGCGCGTCCGTCGAGGACGTGGGCGCCCTCGGCATCATGACCTCCTTCGGCAGGATCGGCGCCACCCCGGTCAACGGCTCCTGGGGCCTGCTGCGCAACATCCTGCGCGGCGAATGGGGCTTCAAGGGCCTGATGTCGACCGACATGGTCAACAACCCCGGCTACTTCCGCCCCGAGATGTGCATCTACAGCGGCGTCACGATGATGGCCGACTTCAGCACCGACGAGACCCTCGCCGAGGTGCAGGAGAGCTGGCCCTACATGACCCAGGCGCGCATCGCCGGCGACGCCGAGCTCGTGGGGTACGCGCGTCAGAACATGAAGTACCAGCTGTACGCATTCGCGCAGAGCGCCGCGCAGAACATCAAGACGGTCAGGGTCACGCCCTGGTGGGAGACGGCCCTCAACGGCGCGACCGCAGCGGGCTACGGTCTGGCGGCGGTCTTCGGCGCCCTGTACGTCCGCGAAGCCTTCAAGACCGGTAAGGAGGAGAGCAAATGAGTTCTCAGAGAAACGGCAGGGCAGGAAGGGTGCTCTACCTCATCGTCTGCCTGCTCGGCATCGCAACGCTCGCGCTCTACGCGATGAACGCCACGCGCGCGTACTACGTCGATCTGAACAGCACCATCGTCGCTCTGCTCGCAGCGGCTCTTGTCTGCACGGCGCTCGCGATCGTGCTCGAGGGCCGGGAGAAGGGCCGCGCCATGACCGCGTGCTTCGATGTCCTCAAAATCGCCGTTCCCGCGTTCACGATCGTCGCCGGCGTGATGTTCGCCTCGGCGCGCGTTGAATCCATCGCGCAGGTGCTGGGGTCGAATCTCGAGCTCGGCAACGTGGAAGCGCAGGCTGCGGCAACGCAGGCGGTGACGGTGATCGCGGCATCCCTTGCCACATGGCTCGTGTCCGTGGTGGCGGCCTTCGTCGGCTCCGGCACGGAGAAGCGCGCCCGCTAGGCGGATGCTGCCGGCTGCGGCAAAGACGCGCGGATTCCGATAGACGTGCATGCGGGCCCTGAGCGCACCCTCGGGCCCGTCGCTCCATTCATGTTGGAGGTGGCCATGCTCGAGTTGAGACGCTTCGCCTGCGAGGGGCTGGAGCGCGAATGCGTAACCGACGAGATGCACCCGAGGTTCTCGTTCTCCCTTGCGAGCGAGCGGAACGGCGCCCGCCTGCATATGGCGGAGCTCGAGGTCAACGGCTGGACATGGCGGGGAGCGGATCAGGTAGCCGTGCGCTACGGGGGAGACGCGCTCGAACCGCGCACGCGCTACCGCGCCACGCTCAGGGCGACGGACGATGCGGGCGCGTCCGCCGAGGGCGTGCTCGAGTTCGAGACGGGCCTGCTCGATGAAGGCTGGCATGCCCGATGGATCAGCGACGCCGCCTTCCGCTTCACGGAGAAGGGCACGACGCCGACGCCCATGGTGTTCCGCAAGTCCTTCTCGCTGAGCGGAGAGGTGGCCTCGGCGCGCATCTACGCCACGGCGCTGGGCGTCTACGACCTGGAGCTCAACGGAAGCCGCGTGGGCGATGGGTACTTCGCTCCCGGCTTCACCTCCTACAAGACCACGCTGCAGTATCAGACCTACGATGTGACCGGGCTGCTTTCCGCAGACAACACGCTGGTCGCCACCGTGGCGGGAGGATGGGCGGTGGGCGCCTTCTCGTATACGAGGAAAAACCGCGTCACGGCCGATCGCCAGGCGCTGCTGCTCCAGCTCTGCATCGAGTACGCCGACGGCACGGTCGAGTTCATCGGGACCGATGAGAGCTGGAAGGTTTCCGAGGACGGCCCGTGCCGTATGGCGGAGTTCTACGACGGCGAGACCTACGACGCCCGCGTGCGCCTGGACGAGATCGCGTGGCGCGCGGCATCGCCCGAGCGCCTGCGCATCGCGCCCGCGCTCGTGGCGGATTCGGGTGCGCGCGTCCGTGCGCACGAGCGCATGCTCCCCATCTCATGCACCGAGGTCGGCGGGAAGCTCGTCTATGACTTCGGCCAGAATTTCGCCGGCGTGGTGGACCTTGCGATCGACGGCGACGAGGGGCAGACGATCGTCGTGCGCCATGCGGAGATCCTCAAGCCCGACGGCTCGCTCAACACCGACTTTCTGCGCACGGCCAAGGCGACCCTCTCCTATACCTGCCGCGCGGGGAGGCAGAGCTTCTCGCCGCGCCTCACCTACATGGGCTTCCGCTACATCAGCGTCGAGGGCATCGCGCGCGACAGGATCGAAGTCGCAGCCTGGGCGCTCTACTCCGATCTGCGCACCATCGGCAGCTTCTCCTGCTCCGACGAGCGCATCAACCGGCTGTACGACAACATCGTGTGGAGCGCGAAATCCAACTTCGTGGACATCCCCACCGACTGCCCGCAGCGCGACGAGCGCATGGGCTGGACCGGCGACATCGCCGTGTTCGCGCCCACGGCCTGTTCCACCTTCGATATGGGCAGGTTCTTGCGCTCGTGGCTGCGCGACGTCCGCGCCGAGCAGTACCGTACGGGCGGCATACCCGTCACCGTGCCCGCGCAGGGCTTCGGCTTTCCCACGACGATCCCGCCGATGGCGGTCGACTTCTGGGGCGATGCCTGCGTGCTCGTGCCCTGGGCGCTCTACCGGGCCGAGGGCGATGAGGACGTGCTGCGCGAGAACTACCGCATGATGAAGCGCTACGTGGACGCGTGCCGCTTCTGGGCGGGCTTCGGCGTGGGCGCGCACCGCTATATCTGGCATACCCCCGCCGTCCTGCATTTCGGCGACTGGGTGGCGCCCGATGCGCCCCGGATGGGCCAGTGGCAGGCGCGCAGCCGCTGGACCGCGACGGCGAGCCTATGCAACACGAGCGCCCTCGTGGCACGCATCGCCGGGATCTTGGGCGAGCGGGACGACGCCGTGCGCTACGGGCGCTTGAGCGAGCGCGTGGCGCAGGCCTACCGCACCGTCTTCACCGATGGCCGGGGTAGGCTCAAAACCGAGTTCCAGACCGCCTACGTGCTGCCCATACACTTCGGCATGTTCATGGACGACGAGAAGCGCGCTGCGGTGGCGCGGCTCGCCGAGCTCGTGGAGGAGGGCGGCTATCGCATCGGCACCGGTTTTCCCGGAACCCCCTACATCCTCTTCGCCCTCGCCGACAACGGGCGTGCGGATGCAGCGTATCAGATGCTGACCTGCACGGAGTGCCCTTCGTGGCTCTACGAGGTCGTCTCGGGCGCCACGACCATCTGGGAGCGGTGGGACGGCCTGGACGAGAACGGGCAGTGCCCCATCGGCGACGACGGCACCGATCTCATGATCTCGTACAATCACTATGCGAGCGGTGCGGTGGGCGACTTCCTCTACCGGCGCATCGCCGGCATCGAGGCGATCGAGCCGGGGTACCGGACATCGCGCATCGCCCCGCTCATGGGCGGCGGCATCGAGGCGGCAAGCGGGAGCGTTGAGACGCCCTACGGCAGGCTCTCCTGCTCGTGGACGCTCGAGGAGGGGATCTTTTCCATCGACATCGAGGTTCCCCTGGGCACCTCGTGCGAGCTCGTTCTGCCCGACGGAACGGTTCGGACGATGGCGAGCGGGGCGCATGCAGCGCGATGCGTCCTCGCTGCGGGCTAGGGGAGGTGCCGGCATGAAGGGTCGATCCTTCAACGACGGGTGGGCGTTTCGCCAAATCCCGCAGGGCGTGGAGACCGTCGAAGGCTTCACGGAGGTTGCGCTTCCGCACGATGCGATGATCGGCGAGGAGCGGAGCGAGCGCGCCGCGAGCGTCCATAACAGCGGGTGGTTCGAGGGACGCGACTACGAATACGTCAAGCGCTGGACGCCCGATGCCGATCTCGAGGGCAAGGTCCTCATCCTCGAGTTCGAAGGCGTCTATCGGATGGCCGAGGTCTTCCTCGACGGCACGCTTGCAACGCGGCGTCCCTACGGATATACGAACTTCTTCGTGAACCTGGGCGGCCTCGTCCACCCCGGACGGGAGTGCGAGCTGCGCGTCGTGGCGCACAACGCCGATCAGCCCAACAGCCGCTGGTACTCGGGCGCGGGCATCTACCGTCCGGTGACGCTGTGGACGGGGCCCGCCCAGCATCTGCTGCCCGGGGGCATCGGGGTGAAGACGGTGTCGCTCGGCGAGGACGTCGCGCGCATCGAGGTCTCCCTCGAGGCGACGGCGGCCGGAAGCGCCGTTGCGGAGATCGTGCCCGAAGACGAGGGGCGGCCCCTTGCCTGCTCGGCGTTTGCGGTGGACGAAGGGGGCAGAGGGCATGTCGCCATCGATATCCGCGACCCGCGCCCCTGGGCGCCCGACCATCCCGCACTCTACCGCTGCCGCGTCACGTACCGCTCGATCCAGGGCGATACGGACGAGGACTGCGTGACCTTCGGCATCCGCACGCTGTCCTGGGGCGCCGACGGGCTGCTGCTCAACGGAGCCCGGATCGTGCTCAAGGGAGCCTGCATCCACCACGACAACGGCGTGCTGGGCGCCTGCGCCTTCGAGGATGCCGAGCTGCGCAAGGTCCTGCTCATGAAGGAACAGGGTTACAACGCCCTGCGCTCTGCGCACAATCCCTGTTCCAAAGCCCTTCTCGACGCCTGCGACCGTCTGGGCATCCTGATGATGGACGAATACGTGGACCATTGGTACATCCGCAAGACGCTCTACGACTACGTCACGCACTTCGACGCGTGGTGGCGCCGCGACCTCGATGATATGGTGCGCAAGGATCGCAACCATCCGAGCGTGGTGCTCTATTCCATCGGAAACGAGGTGAGCGAAACCGCCGAGGAACGGGGCGTGAAGCTCACACGCGACATGGCGGAGCACCTCCATGCGCTCGATTCCACGCGACCCGTGACCTGCGGGGTGAACATCTTCTTCAACCTCCTGAGCTCGCTCGGGCTGGGCCAGTACTCCGACGAGAAGGCGCGCCGGGAAGCTGAGGAGCATGAGCGGGCGAGCACGCGGGGCAGGCATCGCTCCGTGGGCAGCGAGTTCTATAACCGCCTTGCCGGCCTTGTGGGCGCCGGCTTCATGAAGCGCGCGGCGACGCTTCCGCTGTGCGACGCCGTGACCCGCGATGCCTTCGCGCAGATGGACATCGCCGGCTACAACTACGGGATCGAGCGCTACGAGCGCGATCTCAAGGCCTATCCCGATCGGCTCATATTGGGCAGCGAGACCTTCTGCGCCGATGCGTACCGGTTCAGCAGGCTCGCCGAGCAGCACCCGAGGCTCATCGGCGACTTCGTATGGGCGGGCATGGACTATCTGGGCGAGGCGGGCATCGGCTCGTGGGAGTACGAGGACTACGCCGGCGCCCTCGGCGGCTTCGGCTGGCTCACGGCAGGATCGGGCCGCATCGATCTCACGGGGAAGCCGCTCGGCGAGGCGCTCTTCACCCGCGTCGCCCTCGGCGGCGAGACGGGCCCCTTCATCGCCGTCCGCCCGGTCAACCATACGGGGGAGCGACACACGCCCAGCGCGTGGAAGCTGTCGGACGCCCTGGAGTCTTGGAGCTGGGATGGCTGCGAAGGGCGTGCGGCGAACGTGGAGATCTACGCGCGCGCCCATGCGGTCGCCCTCATCCTGAACGGGCGCGAGGTTGCACGCCGGCGCATGCGCGGCTCGTGCATCGCGCGCGTCTGCTGCATCTACGAGCCCGGCACGCTCGAGGCCGTCGCCTTTGACGAGGACGGACGCGAGATCTCACGCTGCGCGCTTGCGAGCTCATCGGGGCCGGTGGAGCTGCGTGCGGAGGTCGAGTATGCCGGTACGCCCGAGGGCTTCGCGCGCCGCGATGTCTGGCATGACGGTCCACCCGCAGCGTCTCTCGCGGTCGGCGCGGGACGCCTCGCCTTCGTGCGCGTGCGCTATACCGGTTCTGAAGGCACGACGAGGCCGCTTGAACGCGGCAGGCTGCGCGCCGCAGTCGAGGGCGGGGAGCTGCTGGGGTTCGGATGCGCCGCGCCGTTCAACGCGGGCAGCTTCGTGACGGGAGAGACCGAGACCTACTACGGCGAGGCGCTGGCCGTCGTGCGAGCGCCCGTATGCGGCTCAGGCGAGCTGCGGCTTCAGGTGACGGACGGTCTTCTCAAGGCCGTTACGGCGATTCCCGTCGTCTAGCTTCCTTCCCATTTCGCTGCCCCCATTGGGGGAGTATCCCCGAATGGGGGCGATCAGCTCTTCGCCGCCGCCTCGCCCGCACCGGCTTTACGCTCCCTGATGGCCGCCTGCTCGGCGGGAAGGTTCTTCTCAACCGTGAAGAAGAGCAGGAGCGCGCCGCAGATCGCGAAGGCGACGGTCTCGACCCAGATATAGCTGGTCGCGATCGCCCCCTGCGCGGCGGCTGACTGAGCGAGCGTGCCCAGGGCGATGTCGGCGGTCTGGTCGTATCCCGCTGCGTTGAGCACGCCCGAGAAGATGGCGTTGCAGATGGGGGTGGCCGCCACGGCGATGCAGCTGTAGATGGACATGGTGAGGCCGTCGGTGCGCAGGCGGGTCTTGTATTCGATATGATCGATCACGTCGGCGAGCATGGCCAAGATCATGTAGCCCACGGGCGCGGAGCCCAGGCACTTGACCGCGACGCCTATCGCCACGGGCACGATGTTGGAGCCGCCCATGCCGGCGATGATGCCCCCGACGACGCCCACGGCCATGCCGATGATGCACACGCGCTGCTTGCCGAACCTGTTGCAGAGCGGGATGACGACGAGGATGGCGGCGGCCATGGGGACGGCTCCCGCGATGCTCAGCAGCGACTGCGAGGCGCCCCAGGCGTCGGCGGTGCCGAAGAGGCCGTTGTCGAGCACCCACTTGCAGAAATAGACCATAGAACCGTTCTTGAAGGCGCCGCTGAACTGATAGAGCAGGTACGCGATGATGATGACCCACCACAGGGGCTCGTGCGCAACCGAGGAGAGCTGGCGGGCGAGCGACGGGGCGGGCGCAGCGTCCTGCTCGTCTTCCGCAACGCCGACCTCCTCGGTGATGCGCTCGCGCGTGAAGCGGAACTGCAGATAGACCGTGAACGCGGTGAAGAGCGCGATCGCGGCCATCGCGAGCAGCCACAGCCTCTGATCGCTCTTCAGGACGAAGGAGACGAGCATGGGGAAGACCATGGTGCCGGTGCCCATGACGCCGAATCCGGCGATGTTGGTGAACGAGGCTATCGTGCCGCGCTTCGCGCTATCGCGCGTGGATACGGCGACGAGGGTCGAGTTCGCCGTGTTGAAGATGGGGTAGGCGACGGAGTAGTAGAGGTTGAAGGCGATGGCGATCCACACCATGCGCGCGACGCCCTCGAAGGGCACGAAGAACATGAGCACGGTCGAGACGGCGAGCGTGAGCGCCGACAGAAGGATCCACGGGCGCGCCTTGCCGGCGAGGCAGCGGGTCCTCTCGATGAGCTGGCCCGCCGTGAGGTTGGCGATGACGATGAAGATGGTCGAGAAGAGCTGCAGACCGGTGAGGAAGGCGAGGTCGAGCTGCAGCACGTCGGTGAAGTAGTTCTGCAGCTGGCTCGTGAAGATGCCCGATGCGAGCAGGCCCCCGAAGGGGCCGAGAAGAAAGCCGAACAGGATCTCCGGCGTCGTGACCGCATCCTTTTTCGCGAGGGACTGCGTGAGCGGGCTTTCCCATATGCTCTTGCGACCCTCGTTCCCAGATCCTGCTCCCATGTGCTCCTCCTGTCACGCGGGCGGGCCCCGGTAGCTGCATCGGGGTCGTCAAGCTGCTGTGGAATATCTTACCACTATCCTCAAAATGGCTGAAAATAAATAACGAGATAGCGGCGAGCGGGCGGTTTTAGCGGGGGTGCGCATGCGCCGGGCTTCAGCCGCGCCCGCCTCGAGCCGTGGAAAAGCGCCCCGCACCCACGGCGCGCTGCTTGCCGAACCCTTTAAAAATAGCCGCTGACGTGCTATAATGCACATACAGCCCGCCCAATCTACAAAGAGGAAGAAGGTCGTAATGTACGCCGTCGGCGACTACATCGTCCATCCCGGGCAAGGAGTATGCCGCATCGAGAAGATAACGTCCGAGCCCGCCGCCCGCTATCAGCTGCTTCCGGTGGCACAGCGCCGTCCCCTGCGCATCAGCTATCCCGTCGCAGGCGAGGACCGCCTGCGCCCCGTGCTCTCGCGCGACGAGGCCGCCCGGATCATCGCATCGTATCCGGCCATGGAGCTCGATGAGTTCTCGGCAAAGAGCAGCTCGCTCGAGGAGGAGCACTTCAGAGAGGAGATCCGTCAGGGCACCTGCCTCGACTCCGTGCGCATCGTCAAGACGCTGCGCACCCGCATCGCCGCGGTGAAGTCGCACAATAAGAAGCCTCCGGTTGCCTACGAGCGCATACTCAAGCACGCGAGCGAGCGCTCGCTCTCCGAGCTCGCCGTGGCGCTCGGCACCACGATGGACGACGTGAGGACGCTCTTCGAAGCGCAGGCGGACGAGCAGCCCGAAGACAATTAAGCCCCGCCGTGCTGCTCCCGCATGCTCGGTAAACAGCGCGAGAATCATTTGCAGATGTCCTGTGGAGACTCCGTTCCGTCATATAGGATGAGGGCATCGAATCCGCTGATCGCGAGAAAGGGGCAGCTATGGTTGACGGGCGCACGGCGCGCTGGATCTACCCCCATCCCTCGACGGCCTTCATGCGGGGCAAGGACGCCTATCCCATGCCCTCCAAGGGCCTCGGCCGCGGCGAGGTATCGTATCGTCTCTACGAGGGCTTCGCCGAGCTCGACGACGTTCCCGCAGAGCTCTACGACCGCTACGACGTCAAGCGCGGCCTGCGCAACGCCGACGGATCGGGCGTGCTCGTGGGTCTCACCACCATCTCCAACGTGCACGGCTACAACAAGGTCGGCTCCACGGTCGTCCCCGACGAGGGCAGCCTCACGCTGCGCGGCTACCGCATCGACGACCTGGTGGATGCCTCCCAGGCGGAGGACCGCTTCGGCTACGAGGAGATCTCGTTTCTGCTGCTCTCGGGCTCGCTGCCCACCCCTGCCGAGCTCGCCGACTTCAAGGCGCGCATCGGCTCCATGCGCCAGCTTCCCGAGGGCTTCTTCGCATCGTTCCCGCACCTCACCTACTCGCATTCCATCATGAACGTGCTGCAGCGCGTCACCCTCGAGCTCTACTCCTACGACCCCATGCCCGACGACGTTTCGTCCGAGCACGAGATCGACATCGCCCTCTCGCTGCTCGGCCGCTGGCCCCGCGCCGCCGCGGTGGCACACGCCGCCTATGAGGCGGGCCAGGAGGGCAGCGTGCTCATGGTCCCGCCCGCGAACCCCGACTACTCGATGGCCGAGACGGTGCTCGACGTGCTCTATCCCGACGGCGGCTTCACGCGCGAGGACGCCATGCTCCTCGACACCATGCTCATGCTCCACGCCGAGCACGGCGGCGGCAACAACTCCACCTTCACCGCGCGCGTGCTCTCGAGTTCGGGCACCGACGCCTACTCCGCCTACGCTGCGGCCATCGGCTCGCTCAAGGGGCCCAAGCACGGCGGCGCCAACGCCAAGGTGGGGGAGATGTTCGATGACATCGCCGCCCATGTGTCCGACGTCTCCAACGACGACGAGCTCTCCTCCTACCTGGAGAAGATCCTCATGCGCGAGGCGTTCGACGGCTCGGGCCTCATCTACGGCCTCGGACATGCGGTCTACACCGTCACCGACCCCCGCGCCGAGCTCATCAAGAAGCATGCGGGCTCCCTTGCCGAGAAAAAAGGCTGCTCGGAGCGCTTCGAGCTCATCAAGAGCGTCGAGCGTCTCGGCCCCGGCCTCATGCGCGACGTGCGCGGCATCTCCAAGCCCATCTCCACCAACGTCGATATGTACACGGGCTTCGTCTACTCCATGCTGGGCATTCACGAAGACATGTTCACGCCCATCTTCGCCATGGCGCGCCTGTCGGGCTGGGCCGCGCACCGCATGGAGGAGCTGTACGGGTCGGCGCGCATCATCCGCCCCGCATACAACTCCTTCATGGACAGCCGCGCCTACGTGCCGATGGCGGAACGGTGAGGCGGCACGTGGGCCGTGAACCCGGGATCGTGTTCTGCGATCTGGACGATACGTTCCTATCCACCGATAAGCGCCTTATCGAGCGCAACATGGCCGCCCTCGACGCGCTCGCCGCACGCGGCATCGGCTTCGTGCCCTGCACGGGCCGCAACCTCGGCGGCGTCCTGATCTTCGAAGAGCTCGCCAGCCACCCGTCGGTGCGCTATGCCGTCACCTCGAGCGGAGCGGTCGTGTACGACCTGCGCGCACGCGAGGTCCTGCACGAGCGCACGGTGGGGGCCGTGCGCACCCGCGCCCTCTACGATCTCGTCCGCCCGCTCGAGGTATCGTTCGACATCTTCGCCGACGGCCGCATCTACTCGGAACGCTGGCGCCTCGAGCGCCTGAAGGGCTTCGGCATCGATCCGTTCACGCTCGGCCACCTGCTGAGCACGCGCACGCCGATCGACGTCACGGTCGATGAGATCACGGCGCGGGCTCGGCTCGTGGAGCGCATCAGCATCTTCGGCACATCCGACCCTGCGGGCAGGGATGATCTCACGCGCGCCCGCGCTGCGGTGGCGGAGGTCGAAGGCCTGCGCTGGACGAGCGCGCACCCTCTGGGCACCGAGGTCGTCGACGCGCGCTGCTCCAAGGGCGAGGCGCTGGCCTGGCTCTGCGGGTATCTGGGGATAGATGCGGGGGAGTCGGTCGCCTTCGGCGACTCGGACAACGATCGCGAGATGATCGAGGCGGCGGGCATGGGCGTTGCGATGGGCAACGGCTACGGCTCCGTGAGGCGGGCGGCCGATGTGATCGCGCCCGCCAACGATGAGGCCGGCGTGGCGGCCGTGCTCGAGGACCTTCTGGGCTTGCGGCGCTCGGCCGGATAGCACGGCGCTCGCTGCCCCGCTACGATCCGCTTACCAGCTTCTCGACAAGCTTCTGCAGGTGAACCGCATGATCTGCCGTCTCGGAGATCACGAGCACGGTGTCATCGCCCGAGATCGAGCCGAGCGCGTGCGACAGGTTCGCCCCGTCGATGGCGGCCGCCACCCCCGATGCGGTGCCGGGGTTGCACTTGATGAGCAGGAGGTTCTCCGCCCGCGCCACCTCGACCACGAACTCGGAGAGCATGCGCTGCAGGTGCAGGTCCTCCGAGAGCACGTAGATGCCCTCGGAGAGCTTCTTGAGCCCCATATCGGTGATGTCGCGCGATACCGTTGCCTGGGTGCAGGTGAAGCCCTGGGATTTGAGTTCGTCGACGAGCGCGCGCTGGGTACGGATGGATTTCTCGCGAATGATGTCGCGGATGGCGTCTTGGCGCCTGTTTCGATGTTTCACACGAGCCTCTTTCCGGGTTAAGGGGTGAATATTATATCCCCGAAAATGCATACATTAATTTAAAATGCAGATAATTCATCAAACGGTACCAATGCGCTCCTTGATGGCGTTCGAGGGATCGCTTGGTGCGGTTTGGCGAGAGTGCTACAGTAAGTGCAGGCAGGTCTATGCGTTTGCGTAGTTTAAGGGATGGGCCATGGATTATTCGCAGCGAACCGGTCAGATGAGAAGAGGCGCCATAACCGACGATCGCAGAGGTCTTCGCGCACGGAGCAGGGCCTATGGCGCGAGCAGGCCTTCGGGCGGCGGTCGCAATCAGCTCAAGGCGCGCGGCATCCGCTTCAGCGGCACGGGCTCTTCCGGCCGAGGCCCCCTCGGCGGTCTCGGCCCGCGCAAGATCGTCATGATCGTGCTGGGCATCGTGCTCGCCATCCTCGTGCTGTTCCTCGCCTCGAGCTGCATTCGCAGCTGCCAATCGAACACGCCCGCCACCTCTGCGGCCGATGCGCGCGTCGCCGCCGACGTTTCCGACGATCTCGTGGGAGCGTTCACGGAGGCGCTCGACCAGGCCGAGGCGCTCGAATGGATCGCGTTGCATGCCAACGAATACCCCTCCGAAGACCTTCCCCGCCTCGCGCTTTCCGAGCCTGCGGCCGTAGCGTTCGTGCGCGCATATCCCGAGTCCTCCAAGGAGGCGTCGGCCTACGAAGATCCGGTCTCGCGCGGCGAGGTGCCCCTGCTGTTCACCTGGGACGAGCGCTGGGGCGCCGTCGAGTACGACGGATCGGTGCTCGCGGTCACCGGCTCGGGCCCCGTGGCGTTCTCGATGGCCTACATGGGCATCACGGGCAAGGGCGACAAGACGCCCGCCGACATGGCCGAGCTCGCCACGGACAAGGGTCTCGCAGGCGGCGATGCCCATACGTCCTCCGAGTTCTTCACGGCTGCGGCCAAGGAGCTGGGATTGGCGGTGACCGCGTTCGAGCCCTCGCGCGAAGCGATCTCCGAGGTGCTCGACTCGGGCACGGTCGTGATCGCCGAGATGCGCGCCGATTCCCTCACCGACAGCATGCACTGGGTCGTCATCGCCTATGAGAACGAGAACGGTTCGGTGCGCGTGTACGATCCCACCTCGCCTTCGGTGAGCGCGCGCCCGTGGGATCCCGCCACCATCGCGTCCGCATCGGTTCACATGTATGCGGTGAGCGCGGCGGATGCCGAGGAAGGCGGCGCGTAGCGGACGTGCGCCGCCTCTGCGGCCTGTGCTTTGTTTCCATTGTGTTCACGTGCTCAACCGTTTTGGCGAAAGCGGTTGACAGGATGCCCCCCTCTGCTATCTTTTGACTGATGTTTTACGCAAATTAATGAATATTCTTTTTTGAATATTCGATAAAAGAGCGGATTATACGATGGAAAACGCACATGTAATCGCGCCGATAGAAATTCCGACGCCCGCAGGGGGTATGGAGGAGCACGGGTTCGCGCCGTGCGACGGGGGCGTGTGCGCCGCGCGGGGCGTCCGCGCCGCAGGCGTGCATGCGGGCTTCCGCAGGGATCCCTCCCGGCTCGACCTCGCGCTCGTGGCGGCGGATGCGCCGTGCGTATGCGCGGGCACCTTCACCACCAATCGCTTCTGCGCGGCGCCCGTGCTCGTGTCGCGCCCGAGGGCTGCGGCGGGACGCGCATGCGCCATCCTGCTGAACTCGGGCAATGCCAACGCCGCGACGGGCGATGCGGGCATGGAGGTCGCGCTCGCATCGTCTCAGATCGCCGCCGATGCCCTCGGCTGCCCGCCCGAGCAGATCCTGGTGGCGTCCACCGGGGTGATCGGCACGCAACTGCCGCTCGATCCCTTCGAGGAAGGCGTTCCGGCAGCGGTCGCCTCCCTTGCGAGCAGCCCCGAGGCGGCTCACGATGCGGCCTGCGCCGTGATGACCACCGACACCTGTGCCAAGGAGGCCGCCGTCGCGGGCCCGCTTCCCCTCGGCGCCGACGGGGCCCCCGTCACCGTGCATGTGGGCGGCTTCGTGAAGGGCTCGGGCATGATCCAGCCCAACATGGCCACCATGCTCTGCGTCATAACGACGGATGCCCCGCTTGATGCCGAAGCGGCGCATGAAGCGCTGCTTGCAGCCGTGAAGACCACGTTCAACCACGTGACCGTCGATTCCGACACCTCCACCAACGATTCCACCTTCCTGCTCGCCACGGGCGCAGCCGGGGGCGAGACGATCGCCTGCGGCTCTCCCGCCTATCCCGCCATCGCCGCCGCCATACGCGGCGTGTGCGAGACGCTCGCCCGCATGATCGCGGCGGACGGGGAGGGCGCCACCAAGCTCGTCACCGTGGACGTGGTGAACGCGTCGACGCAGGCCGATGCCGATGCGGCTGCCTTCGCCATCGCTAATTCCCCGCTCGTGAAGTGCGCGATCTTCGGCCGCGACGCCAACTGGGGCCGCATCGCCATGGCGGTCGGCAAGTCCGGCGCCGCATTCGACCAGCGCGCGTGCGACATCGACCTCATGGGCGTGCCCGTGCTGCGCGCCGGCCTGCCCCTTCCCCTGGACGAGGATGAGATGCTGCGCCGGTTCGAGCGGGACTGCATCGACATCGCGGTATCGCTCGGCGCCGGGAGCGCCTGCTCGCGCGTCTGGACCTGCGATCTCACCCACGAGTACGTGACCATCAACGGCGACTATCGCACCTAGAGGAGACGCTATGACGCAAAATCGCACGCGCGCGGAGCACCTGCAGGCCGCAACGAAGGCCGAGGTTCTCGTCGAGGCCCTGCCGTGGATCAACAAGATGAGCGGCAAGACCTTCGTCGTCAAGTACGGCGGGGCGGCCATGGAGGACAGGGAGCTCTGCCGCGAGGTCGTGAAGGATCTCGTGCTGATGTACCTCATCGGCGTGCGCCTCGTGCTCGTCCACGGCGGCGGCAAGGCCATCAACGCCCTGATGAAGCAGCTCGATGTTCCCGTGCAGTTCAAGGACGGGCTGCGCGTCACCGACGATGCCGTCATGCACGTGGTGCAGATGGCGCTCGTGGGCGACGTTAACCAGATGCTCGTCTCGCAGATCAACGCCTACGGCGACATCGGCGTAGGCGTCTCGGGCGCCGACGGGCGCACCTTCGAGTGCCGGGCGAGCGACCCCGCGCTCGGTCGCGTGGGCACGATCGAGAAGGTCAACACCAAGCTCGTGAGCGAGATCCTCGACGACGGCTACATCCCCGTGATCGCGAGCGTGGGATGGGGCGAGGACGGGGCCTACAACGTCAACGCCGATCTCGCCGCCGCAGCCATGGCCAAGGCGCTGGGCGCCGACAAGCTCGTATACCTCTCCGACGTCGACGGGCTGTTCCGCGACTTCTCCGACCGCGAGAGCCTCATCAGCCGCATGACCCTCGACGAGATGCGGGACCTCATCGGTTCCGGCTCGCTCGAGCGCGGCATGATTCCCAAGATGGCGTCTGCGGCCGACGCGCTCGAGCAGGGCGTGCGCCGCGTGCACTTCCTCAACGGCACCACGCCCCACTCGCTTCTGCTCGAGTTCCTCACCAATTCCGGTATCGGCACCATGTTCCTCAAGGAGGAGTAGCCATGCAGACCCCAGATTCCGCGCTCGACAGCATCATCGCGCTCGACAGCGCCTACGTCATGCCCACCTTCGCGCGTCTGGGCGTGGCCTTCGTGAAGGGCGAGGGGGTTGTGCTCACCGACACCGAGGGCAGGCGGTACCTGGACTTCCTCGGCGGCATCGGCGTGGTCTCACTCGGGCACCGCCATCCCGCCGTGACCGCCGCGCTCCACGCGCAGATCGACCGCGTGTGGCAGACGGGCAACTACTTCCATGAGGAGAACCGAGGCGAGCTCGCGCGCGCCATCTCCGAGCTGCTCTCCACCGCCACCGACGAGCTGGGGCACGGCAGCGGCTCCACGGGCACGGTGTGGAAAACGTTCTTCTCCAATTCGGGCGCCGAATCCAACGAGGGCGCTTTCAAGCTCGCGCGCCGCTGGGGCGAGCGCAGGCTCGGCGGCGCCTCCACCATCATCTCAGCCAAGAAGAGCTTCCACGGGCGCACGCTGGCGACGCTCGCCGCCACCGGCCAGGATGCGTTCCACACGAGCTTCGGGCCGTTTCCCGCAGGCTTCGATTACGTGGAGCTCAACGACATCGCCGGCCTCGAGGCCTCCGTGGCCGCGCAGGAAGCCCACGGCGAACCCGTTTGCGGCATCGTGCTCGAATGCGTGCAGGGGGAGGGCGGCGTGTGGCCGGCTGACTTCGACTACCTGCGCGCCGTGCGCGCGCTCTGCGACGAGCAGGGCATCGCGCTCATCATCGACGAGGTGCAGACCGGCTTCTTCCGCTGCGGCGCGCCCTTCTCCTTCCAGCTCGCGGGCATCGAACCCGACATAGTGAGCATGGCGAAGGGCATCGCCGACGGCTTCCCCATGGGCGCCGTCGCCGCACGCGCCGAACTCGCCGACCTCATGGTCCCCGGCGATCACGGATCGACCTTCGGCGGCAACGCGCTGGCTGCGGCTGCGGGGCGCGCCACGGTCGAGACGCTCATCGCCGAGGATGTGGGCGAGCATGTCATCGCGGCGGGCACGCATCTCGCGCGGCGTCTCGAGGCGCTCCCGCATGTGACGGAGGTGCGCGGGCGCGGCCTGCTGCGCGGCATCCAGCTCGACGTCCCTATCGCCAACGAGCTCGTGGAGAAGGGCCTTGCGGCCGGCCTCGTGCTCAACCACATCGGCGACTCGATCCTGCGCTTCCTGCCGCCGCTCGTGGTCTCCTACGAGCACATCGACGTGATGGCCGAGCGCCTGGCCGCCCTCATCGACGAGCTGGCGTAGACGCGCGCCCGCATCGCCCGCTTACGCGGAGGCCTGGTCCGCCCTTCGCGACGGCTGCCTGTCGGCGATCCTGAGGAAGATGAATCCCAGCGCGAAGAACACGGCGAGCGAGGCGACGGCGATGTTGATGGTGCCGCCCGCGAGCTTGACCCACGCGATGACGGCAGAGCCCAAGAACGACGCTCCCTTGGAGAAGATGTCGTAGAGGCCGAAGTACTCGCCGGATTTCTCGGGCGGGATGATCTTGGAGAAGTAGCTGCGCGACAGCGACTGGATGGAGCCTTGGAAGCAGCCCACGCCGAAGGCGAGGATGCCGAAGTCGAGGAGGGTCTTGAGCGTGAAGGCATACAGGCACACGCAGAAGTAGCCCGCGATGCAGACGAGGATGAGCGTCGCGGTGTCGAAGCGCTTGGAGAGCCGGGCGAAGACGAGCGAGCCGCCGAAGGCGACCACCTGCGTGGCCAGCAGGAAGATCACCTGGCCCACGGTGTGCAGGCCGAGGTCGGTGCCGATATTGATGCAGTTGTCGATGATCGTGCCCACGCCGTCGATGTAGAGGAAGAAGGCGATGAGGAAGAAGAGCACCTTCTTATCCTCGCGCGCGATGGTCTTCAGGGTGGTGCCGATACGGGCGAACACCCTGCCGACGGCGCCCTTCTCCACCTCCACATAGTTAATCTGCCGGTAGTTTTCGATGAGCGGAACGGTGACGGCGAACCACCAGAGGCCCGTCACGGTGAATCCGATGATCTTGCCGATCTGCGGCGAGAAGACCATGAGGTCCTCGGAGAGGCCGCCCGAGAGGATGTAGGCGATCAGCGCGGCGATGAAGGGGATGCAGGAGCCGATGTAGCCCCATGCGAAGCCATAGGAGGACACCTCGTCCATGCGCTTCTCGGTGGTGACGTCGTTGAGCATGGAGTCGTAGATGACGAGCGACGATGAGTAGAAGATCTTCGAGAGCACGAAGACCACGATGAAGACGGGCCAGGCGGTTGCGAAGCCGTTGATGATGCAGCCTGCGACGCCGAGCGCCACGGCTGTGGTGAAGAAGATCTTCTTCATGCCCTTGTTGTCGGACAGCGCACCCACGATGGGGCCGAGAAGCGCGACGATCACCGTGACGATCGAGATGGCGATGGAATAGTAGGCGGTCGCCTGATCGCCTGTGATCTGGCCGGGCGCCTCTCCGATGGCCAGGTCTTTGAACCAGATGGGGATGAGCGAGCATGCCAGCATGGTGAACGCGGAATTGCCCACGTCGTAGAGAATCCAGCTCTTCTCGGCCGTGGACAGTTTCGTTTTTTCAGCCATAGACACTCCTTTGCGGTCAGCGATGCGACTATTGTACGGGTGTTCGACTCGGATTCAGCGCTGACCGCGGCGAATGGCATACGGAGCGAGACGAGGGGCCGCACCGCTATACTGGAGATGATGGAGCCACGGGAAGGAGGAGTCATGCCGTCCGTTCTCACCCACGATTTCTTCGGTCGCGAAGCATACGGTTCCGTTGCCCGCGAACTCGGTTTCTCCACCATCGACGAGATGGATGCGTTCCTGCTGGGCAACCAGGGACCCGATCCGCTGCTCTACCTCGCGGGCGATCCGCTCTTCGACGCTCGGTCGCGCGTGGGAGGCCTCATGCATGACGAGAAGCCCACCGAGCTTCTGCTCGCCCTGCGCACGGCCATCGAGGGCCTCGACGGGGACGGGCAGCGCATCTGCCGTGCCTACGCCGCCGGGTTCCTGTGCCACTACCTGCTCGACCGCACGGCGCATCCGCTCATCTTCGCGCAGCAGCACGCGATCTGCGCCTCGGGCGCGTGCGGGATCACGGATGCGCTCGGCAGCACCGTGCACGTGAACATCGAGCGCGAGCTCGACGAGATGATGCTCTTCCGCAAGCGCCGCTGCACGGTCGAGCAGTACAAGCCGTACGAGCAGGTCCTCCACGGCAGCGCGGAGGTGCTCGCCGCCATCGACCTCATCTACGAGCGCGCGATCTTCGCCGCCTACGGACGTGCGATCGCGCCCAACGCCTTCTCCATGTCGGTGCGGCTGTTCCGCCTGGCGAACCGCCTGTTCTTCTCGCCCAAGGGCGGCAAGCGCGCCGTGATCGGCGTTCTGGAGCGTGCGGCGAAGCGCGCCCCGCTCTCGTTTTTCTGCGGGATGTCCCATCGTGCGGTGCGCGCGAGCGTCACGCGCCTCGATAACCACGAGCATGCGCGCTGGCAGCATCCCTTCCTGCCCGCAAGCAGCACCGACAGCTTCCTCGACCTCTACGATCGCGCTCAGTCCAAGGTGCTCGACGCCGAGCGGGCCTTCCTGGCAGGCCCCTTCACGCTCGCCGATGCCCGCGCGCTCACCGAGGGCCTCAACTTCTCCGGCGCGCCGGCGGAGGCGTAGCGGGGGGGGCGGCTCGATCCTCGCGGCGGGACCTGCCGAGGCACCTGCGGCGAAACCCTGCAGCGCCGTGCTTGTCTGTTCTTTGTAGAGCGCCTTCTCAGCGCCCGGTTACGTGATACCATGTCACGCGAGCGACGCACATGGTGGGGGAGCATGGGGGTACATATGGATTTCGGCCTTCTCAAGAGCATCGCATGCCCGCGCGATCTCGATGCGCTTTCGTCGGCGCAGCTCGATGAGCTTGCTGCCGAGTGCCGCGCCGCCATCGTCAAACGCGTGGATGCGCTCGGCGGCCACCTCGGCTCCAACCTCGGCGTCGTCGAGGCGACGATCGCGCTGCACCGCGTGTTCGACTCGCCGCGCGATCGCATCATATTCGACACCTCGCACCAGTGCTACACCCATAAGCTGCTCACCGGCCGCGCCCACGGGTTCATCGACGATGAGCGCATGGACGAGATCTCGGGCTTCACCAACCCCGAGGAGAGCGAGCACGACTGGTTCCGTTGCGGCCACACCTCGACATCGGTGAGCCTGGCCTGCGGTTTCGCCAAGGCGCGCGACGTCTCGGGGCAGAAGCACAACGTGGTCGCCTTCATCGGCGACGGGTGCCTATCGGGCGGCGAGGCCTTCGAGGGCCTCGACAACGCCGCCACCTTCGACAGCAACCTCATCATCATCCTCAACGACAACGAGATGTCCATCGCCGAGGATCAGGGCGGCATCTACGGCAACTTCGCCAAGCTGCGCTCCACGCGCGGCATGGAGGCCTGCAACTTCTTCACGTCGCTCGGCCTCGAGTACCGCTACGTGGAGGACGGCAACTCCATCCCGGCCCTCATCGACGCGTTCGAGCGCGTCAAGGGCATCGACCATCCCGTCGTGGTGCATATCCACACCGTCAAGGGCAAGGGCGTCGCATGGGCCGAGAGCAACAAGGAGGCCGCGCATTCCGTCAGGGCGAGAAGCTGCGATGCGCCGAGCGAGACCTACGCCTCCCTCACGCGCGAGCGCATGCTCGAGAAGATGGCCGCAGATCCCCGCATCGTGGTCGTCAACGCGGGCACGCCCGGCGGCACCGGCCTCACGCCCGAGTTCCGTGCCGCCGCCGACAGCCGCTACGTCGACGTGGGCATCTGCGAGCAGCATGCCGTGACCTTCTCGGCGGGCATCGCGTGCGGCGGCGCCAAGCCCGTCTTCTTCGTGTCGAGCACCTTCCTGCAGCGCGCCTACGACCAGATCGTGCAGGATCTCGCCCTCAACCAGAGCCCCGCCACGGTGCTCGTGTTCCAGGCGGGCTTCTCGTCCATCGATGCCACGCATCTGGGCGTCTTCGACCTCGCCTACACGGGCAACGTGCCCGGCCTCGTCTGCCTCGCGCCCGCTACCGTCGAGGAGTACTTCGCCATGCTCGAGTGGTCGGTCGATGCGTCGGATCGTCCGGTGGTCATCCGCGTGCCCGATACGGTGGTCCATGGACCCGAGGTCTCCTTCAGCGGATCGGATGTGGCGCGCTTCGAGACGCTCCGTGCCGGCTCGCAGGTGGCGCTCGTGGCGCTCGGCGCAACCGTCGAGCTCGCGGGCACCGTCGCCGACGAGCTGTCCGAGCGCTACGGCATCGACGCCACGCTCGTCTCCGCCACCACCTTCTCCGCTCTCGACCGTTCCTGCCTCTTCGGGCTCGAGAAGGACCACAGCCTCGTGGTGACCCTCGAGAACGGCATCCTCTATGGCGGATTCGGCGAGAAGGTCGCGCGCGTGCTCGGCCCCTCGCCGCTGCGCGTGCTGTGCTTCGGCGGCACCAAGGAATTCGTGGACCGCGTGAGCATCGAGGAACTGCATCAGCGCTACCACCTCGAACCCTCGTCGCTCGCGGCAGATATCGCGCGGATACTCTAGGCGGTTTATCATGGCGACCTACGTCTTCTCCGATGTGCACGGCCACGCAGCGCCCTTGAGGCGCCTCATCGAGCGTATCGCGCCCGCGGATGACGACCGCTTCTTCTGCCTGGGCGACATGGTCGACCGCGGGCCCGATCCCATGGACGTGATCGCCGCCGTGCGCGCGCTGCCCCACGTCTGCGTGCTCTCGGGCAACCACGAGGACCTCATGCTGTCGTGGCTGGGCGACCCCGGCGACGGCGGGCTTCTCGCCGATTGGACCATCAACGGGGGAGGGACCACGCTCGCGGGCTTCAGCGATCTGGACCCTGAGGCGCGCGACGAGCTCGTGGCATGGCTCGAGAGCCTGCCCGTCTATGCCGTATGCACCGTGGGCGAACGCATCTACGTGCTCGTGCATGCGGGCATCCTGCCCTATACGGGCCCCGCGCGCACATGGGACGAAGCGGCGCTCGAGGAGCTGCTCGCGGCATCCAACCCCCAGGATCTCATGTGGGTGCGCCACGCATTCTGGGAGCACCCCACGGGGCTGATCGATGCCTCGGGTGCGGGGCCGGTCGTGATCGCGGGGCATACGCCCACGGTCTACCTCGGCCACATGCGCGCCTCCATCGACCGTCCGCCCCTCGACGACGACGGCATCTGCCAGATCGTGCGCGTGGGCAACCCGGATGCCTGCGGCGGCGTCTACGACAAGTGGAACATCGATTCCGGCGCGGCAGGAGGCGCCGGATTCGGCTGCATCACCATCGTGCGCCTCGACGACGAGGCGGCGTTCTCGGAGCCCATCCGTCCGGGCGAGTAGCATGGCCGAGCGCGCGCATCTCATCCATCCCTTCGGCCCGCTGTACGACGAGCGCTCCCGCGTGCTCGTCCTCGGCAGCTTTCCCAGCCCCAAGTCGCGCGAGCAGTCCTTCTTCTACGGGCATCCCCACAACCGCTTCTGGCGGGTGATGGCGGCCGTGCTCGGGCAGGACGTCCCCCAGACCATCGACGAGAAGCGCGCGTTCTGCGCCGAGATGCGCATCGCGCTCTGGGATGTGCTCGCCGAGGCGGAGATCGTCGGAGCATCCGACGCATCCATCAGAAACCCCGTGCCCAACGACCTTGCGCCCATCCTCGCCCGCGCGCCCATCGAGCGGATCTTCTGCACGGGCGCCACGGCGGGCCGCCTCTATCGTCGGCTCATCGAGCCCGTCACCGGCATCCCCGCCGAGACCCTGCCGTCCACGAGCCCCGCGAACGCCGCCATGACCTTTGAGCGACTCGTTCGCGCTTATGCTCCTCTCGCCGACGTTCTTCTGCGACAATAAAGTATTACCATGCAGATGAAACGGAGCAGCTATGGCAGAATCCACGACTCTCCAAGCTCAGGGGCTGCGCGTTCCGGCGCGCGACTACCTTCATGGCGTTGTGGGCGCGGAGCGGCTGCGCGGCGGGTGGTTCGCCCCCCTTCGCATCACACCCCGGCAGATGCGCGTCCTCGGCAGCGTGGCCGCGCTCCATCCCGGTCAGTTCCGCAGCATGGCGCGCTGCACGGCGGGCATCGCGCTGGAGTTCTCAACCGACGCCTCGACCATCTCCATCCCGCTGCGCCGCACTCCCGTTCCTCAGGGCACGCGCTTCGTGATGGAGCAGATCGCGCGCGTCGATGAGAAACTGTCCTCCCTCTTCGAGGACTTCTCGGTGGAGGTCGACGGCAAAGCCCATCCGTACCTGCAGTATTTCGATAGCTCGCTCTACATCGACATGGCGGAGAACGTCGGGCGCCTGCCCGGGTTCACCGAGGCGCACACCTTCCGCGTATGGCTTCCCGTCACCTCGGGCGTCGAGCTCTCGGAGATCGTATGCGACGGGTCGTTCATCGATCCCGTTCCGCCCCGCCGCACGCTGCTCGCGCTCGGCGATTCCATCGTGCAGGGCTATGCGGCCACAACGCCCGCGCTCGCCTGGACCGCGCGTCTCGGTAAGATGTTCGGCGCCGACGTCATCAACCAGGGCATCGGCGCCCAGGTGTTCCAGCCCGGCACCGTGCCGCGTCTGGAGGATGCGCCGTTTGCAATCGTGGTGTCGTATGGCGAGAACTACCGCTACGAGAAGCTCCCCGCCTCCCAGGTCGAGCGCGACATCCGCTCCTATCTTGCCGAGCTCGCGTCCGCATACAGCGATGTGCCCACGTTCGTGGTGAGCCCGCTGTGGCACGACGAGCAGGCCTCGCCCTCGGAAAGCCCTGAGAACCTCGCTCTCGTGCAGCCCCTCCTCGAGGAGCTGTGCCGTGAGCACGGCTTCCATTTCATCGACGGCGCGTGCCTGCTCGACGCCGATCCTGCGCTGCTCGCCGACGGCTACGAGCATCCGGGCGACACGGGCATGGAGCAGATCGCCGACCGGTTGTTCCTCCTCATGGATCAGGTGCTCGGCGATGAGGCGGAGCGTCGGGCGCGTGCGCTCGAGTTGCTCGCCCGGGAGCCCATGACGGCGTTTCCGCTGGTCGAGCAGATCCGCCGCGGCATCGGGCGCGTGATGGCGGCGGGTGCGGGCGGCGTGTTCCTCTACGACGGCCCGTACAACCAAACCCTCTATGCCACCGATCGCCGCTTCGCGCGCAACGTGCTCTCGACGTGCGTCGAACCTGCCGTGCTCAGCATGCTGGGCCGGGTGGGGCTGCGCGATGCGCAATACATTCTGGGCATGCATCATCTCACGCCCTGCAGCTTCGTCGTGTACGAGAAGGATGCGGCGCCTGCGCTTGCGCGCGCCTACGATATCCGCGTGCTCGACCGCAGCTACGCCGATACCGTGCTCCAACACTACGATCGCGCCGACGAGATGGGTGCTCGCGAGGTAGAGGCCCTGCTCGATGCGGGCAAGATCCTCGGCGGATTCGAGAAGGGCGAGCTCGTGGGGTTCATCGGCGAGCATCCCGAAGGCAGCATGGGCATGCTCACGATCTTGCCGGAGTTCCGCCGCAAGGGCTGGGCGTTTGCGCTGGAAGCGACCAAGATCGCCGACCATCTGGCGCGCGGGTTCGTTCCCTGGGGGCAGATCTGGCCCGACAACACGGCCTCGATCAAACTTCACAAGAAGATGGGCTTCTCCTTCTATCCCGCCGAGAGCATGACCTTCATGAACACGCCCGCCTACGACTGACGGCGCTCCCTGCGAGGCGCGCGCCTGTCCCCGCTTCGCCGTGTCCGCCGCAGCATGGTCCCGCGCCAACCGGTATACACGCCGATTCGCCGGAATGGCATAATTTTCCGCTTTTCTGCCGATTTTGGGGCTCGATTCTCCATCGGGCGGAAACCTGCCTTTCGTTTGCGCAGGTCAAACAGCCCGTGAATGCAACCCCGTTTTTTCCGGCACCGTTTTTCGGCAGAAAAGCGGAAAATTATGCCATTCCGGCGAATCGGCGTGTATCCGGTCTGCGGCGCCTGCACCAAGGTCGCGGAAATGGTCGAGCGCGGTGTCGCGGCATGATTCGCGTCCGGAGTGCGTGATAGCATGGAAGCTAGGAAAACGCATATATGAAGGAGTATCCATGCCACGCAACAAGGCGCTTGCATCCCCCATCTCGAGACACCTCTCCGAAAGCGTAGAGCGCGGCGTCGCCGCCCAGCTCGCCTCGGGACGCCTCTCCGAGTTCGCCGTCAAAGACACCGACGTCATCCGTCGCAACACGGAGCGCGACAACACCACCGTGCTGCGCCCCGCGTTCCTGCGCGATGCCGAGAAGATCATCCACCTGCCGTTCTATAACCGGCTCGCGGGCAAGACGCAGGTCTTCTCGTTCCGCGCCAACGACGACCTCACGCGCCGGGGCCTGCACGTGCAGCTGGTTGCCCGCGTCTCGCGCGATATCGGGCGCGCGCTCGGCCTCAACCTCGACCTCATCGAGGCGATCGCGCTCGGCCACGACATCGGCCACACGCCGTTCGGCCATGCGGGGGAGCGCTTTTTGAACGACGCGTATCACACGCGCACGGGCCGCTGGTTCTTCCATAACGTGCAGAGCGTGCGCGTGCTCGACGGCCTCTCCAAGCGCAACCTCTCGCTCCAGGTGCTCGACGGCGTCATCTGCCACAACGGCGAGTTCGAGCAGCAGCGCTTCTCCACCAGCGGCCTCTCCACCTTCGAGGAGTTCGACCGCAACGTGGTCGAGGCGTGCTGGGAGCACGGCGCGGGCACGATCAAGCATCTGCAGCCCATGACGCTCGAGGGATGCGTGGTGCGCATCTCCGACATCATCGCCTACGTGGGCAAAGACCGCCAAGATGCCATCCGTGCGGGAATCTGCAACGAGACCACCTTCGACGACGGCCTGGGCGGCGCCTATAACGCATGGGCCCTGTCCGCGTTCATCGCCGACGTGGTGGAGCAGTCGTTCGGCAAAGACCATATCGAGATGAGCGAGGCGCTCTTCGATGAGCTCTCCCGCGCCAAGCGCGAGAACTACGAGAAGATCTACCAAGCGGGCGAGGTGAGCGGCGACTTCTCGCACGAGATGGCGTGGCTTTTCGACGGCATGTACGAACGGGTGCTCAAAGACCTCGAGTCCGGCGATGACCGCGCGCCCGTGTTCCGGCATCACATCGCCTACTGTGCCGGCATGCTCAACCATTACGGCGAGTCCTACGATTGGGAGACGGATCCGCATCAAACGTGCGTCGACTACATCGCCTCGATGACCGATGATTATTTCATGGCCTACGCGCAGCATCTGTTCCCCGAGGCGGTGGAGCTGTTCCCGAGGCGCGAGCACTTCTAGGGTCGGTCGGGCGCCGTGCGCTATCCGCCGGTATGGTGCCGCGTGAAGCCGCCCTCGTGATAGGCGTTGGCATGCACGTCGATGCGTCGCGCCTTGAGCTTGTCGTAGACGATGCGCTGGCTGGAGTAGAGGCCCGTATAGCCCGAGAGCAGGTATGCGAGGCCGCAGGCGAGCGCGTAGAAGGCGATACCCTCTCCGCCGAACAGCTCCACGGCGAGCACGACCGAGGCGATGGGGCAGTTCACGCTGGCGCTGAACAGCGCGATGAGCCCGATGGCGGCCGCAAAGCCTGCAGGGATGCCCAAAAGCGGCCCTACGGTGCACCCGAATGTGGCGCCGATGAAGAAGCACGGCACGACCTCGCCGCCCTTGAAGCCTGCGGACAGCGTGATGACGGTGAAGACGATCTTGAGCACGAAGGCGAAGGGAACCGCCTGGCCCTGCTCCACGGCTCGGACGATGATGTCCATCCCTGCGCCGTTGTAATCGCCCGTGCCCACGGCAACCGAGAGCGCCAGCAGCACGGCACCGCCTGCCGCCGCGCGGAGCCAGGGGTTGACGATGAGCGTGCGCACGGCATGCTCGGTCTTGTGCAGCGTCTCGCAGAACACCACCGAGACCATGGCGCAGAGCCAGGCGAGCAGGGCGACCCGCGCCGCCATCGGAAGGTCCAACGCCGGCATCGCAACCGCGAAGCGCGTGGGCTCGACGCCGAGGCAGAGGCTGATGCCGTAGGAAGACAGCGACGCGATTAGGCAGGGCATGAACGCCGCATGGTAGATCGTGCCCACGTTGACAACGGCCATGGAGAAGATGGTGGCGCCCACGGGCGTGCCGAAAAGCGCCGAGAAGAACGCCGCCATGCCGGCGAGCGTGGCCGTGCCCCTGTCGCGATCATCGAGCTTGAAGACGCGTCCGGCTCCGAGGCCGATGGTGCCGCCCATCTGCAGCGCCGCACCCTCTCTGCCCGCAGAGCCGCCGACGAGGTGCGTGAGGTTGGTGGTGAGGAAGATGGCGGGCAGAAGCTTCAGGCGCAGGCCCTCCCCGGAGCGCACCTGGTCGATGACCGAGTCGGTGGAGATGCCCTCGGATTCGAACAGCCGGTAGATGCCCACGGCGAGCAACCCCGCCGCAGGAAGCGTGCAGAGCACCCAGGGATGTGCCTCGCGGAGATTTCCCGCGAGCTCCACGCCCGTATGGAAGGCCGCGCCCAAACAACCGCACGGCACGCCCACGGCAACCGAGATCAGCATCCAGCGCAGCACCGTCGTGCCATAGGGCACCAGATGGGCGAGATAGCCCTTCACGTCATCGACGTCCGCTTCGAACTCGCTTTTGATGGACACGCTACCGCCTGCTCTCTCTTGGACGGGCTATACGCTGCTAGAACCCCTCGACCGCGCGCTGCTTGCGGATGAGGATGCGTTTGATCGCCCCGTCCCACTCGGCACGCTCCTCATCGCTTTCGATCTCGAGGCCCCAGGGCACCGGCTGGGGGCGTCCCTCGGAATCCACGTGCACCTCGGTGAGGTAGGCGCTGTTGATGAGATGGCGCTCGCCCGTGGAGACCTCCTCGACGAAGGCGTCCACGTGCACCTCCATGGACGTGGTTCCCACGTAGGTCACGTGAGCCCTCACCACCACGATGTCGTTGAGATAGGCGGCATGCTTGAACACGAGCGAATCCACGCACGCCGTCGTGATGGAGCCTCCGCAGTGCCGGCGCGCCGCCATGCCGGCAATGCCGTCGATCCATTCCATGAGGCGCCCGCCATAGAGGCGGTTCTCGCCGTTGATGTCCTTATGCTGGAGAATGTACGCGGCCTCCGACGCGGAGTCGGAGACGCGTTTGGTGCCTAGAGGATGCTTCGACATGCTGCGATCCCTTCCCATTCGTTGCCGTGAGCGCGGCGGCGCCGTGCGCGAGGCATAAGGAGGCTCCGCCGCAGGCTCAGATGCCTTCGACGGCGAGCCTGACCGCCTCGTAGGCACCATGGTAGATGCCCAGCCGGTGTGCCTCCTCGATATGGTCGCACATATCGGCGATGAGAGAGCGGTCGGTTTGCATGGAATCGATCATGGCGAGCACCTCGTCCGTGCGGTCGATCTCGTACGTCCCGTCTCCCACCTCGGCCGCGCGGATGGCGCCCCACGCCTCATGGCCTCCCACGCGATGGATCATGAGCTTGGGAACGGGGTAGAAGGAGAGCTCGCTCGGTTTGGTGACGAGGACGTCGGAGCAGCGCATGAGCAGGTTGGTGGTGTAGACCGCCGAGAAGATGTCCGTGTCGCAGAAGGCGTGGACGCCGTCGATGTCCGTGACGAGCGCCGCCTGCGCGAACGAGGCGGTTTCGGAGAAGCTGTCGAAGTGCGCGGTGGCGAGGTCCTTGAGGCCGTCGACCTGCCTGCAGAGGCTCTTCCACACCTTCTCGTGGTCGCCCACGTTGATGAGAAGCGCCGCCTCTCCGCGCACGACGTAGGGGATGAGCCTGCCGATGACGGCCGCGATGAGCTTTGCCTGCGCGCCCGCGCCGCCTACGGTGACGAGCCAGCGCACGGGACCGTTCTGCTCCATGCGCGCGCGCCGCGCCGTGCAGTCCGAGGCGATGTTGTCCACGAGCTCGTGATCGACGTAATGGTAGGTCATGCGGATGGCATCGTCGGGCATGGGCCTCAGGGCGCGCGTATCGTCCATGCCGCGCAGCTGCTTGTACCCGAGATAGGCGGAGGGCGTCTGCACGGTGTGGATGGAGCCCTCGGCCAGATGCAGGGCCATGGGCCAGTTGTCGGGGATGGCGTTGACCACGTGGGTGAGTCCCGCGTGCACGGCGGCCTGCGCGGGCCATACATGCGTGCCGATATAGGGCACGTCCGCAGGCAGATCGCGTAGGACGGGCGTCATGAGCTCGGCGTTCTTCTGGTCGCTCGCGTTGTAGGCGAGCTTGCGGAAGCCCTCGGAGTTGAGCGGCTCCCAATAGAGCGCGTTGAACGGCGCCACCTTCTGCGAGAGCCGCGATCCCAGCGAGTAGAGCCTGTTCTGGTGACCGACGACCTTCGAGCAGGTGGTTTCGGGGAAGGAGCTGAGGTCGAGCCAGTAGGGGGCATAGCCCAGCGCATGGGCGGCGGAGGCCATGGCGATGGAGATGCGGTAGTGGCCGAAGCCCATGCGGATCGTGCCCACCACAACGGGCTTGCCGGCGGCGTCGTCGAACGAGAGCGCGGGCGCCCCTTCGGGGGCCATGACGAGGTTGCGCACGCCGAGACGCTCGCCGACCACGGGAAGATCTTCGGAAGCGAGGTGGTAGATGGCATGGGAATCGTCGCCGAACTTCCTGATGAATCCCGCCTTGGATCTGCATGCCGCGCGGTACTCGGCGTCCGCGATCTCGTTGCCGAAGATGACCTTTGACCTGTCGACCATGCCTGCCTCCCCGAATGTTTCTTGACCGCCATTTCCCAGAATGATAGGTTGACTATCATCTGATAGTCAACCTATCATTCTGGGAAAACGCCGTTTGAGAAAGTCGTAGGGCGCAGAGTATGGCACCTCCGTTCATCGCAATGCCCCATATCCGGCGGAAGAGCCACGGCGTCAGCATTGCACCCGTCGCTGCTGCGGCGCTGTTCCTCCGCAACGGCATCGAGGCCGTGCGCATGACCGATATCGCTGCGGCATCGGGCGTGGGCGTCGCCACCCTCTACCGTCATTACAAGACCAAGACCGCGCTCACCATCCGTGCCGGAGCGTACATGTGGAACCGTTTCAACGTCCTGGTCCGCCACGCGATCGTGGACGAAGGCTACCATACGGCCACGGGCGCGGACCGCCTCACGATACTCTTCTCGACGTACTGCGACGCCTATATCGCGCATCCGGATTTCGTGCGCTTTCTCGATGAGTTCGACCATATGCTGCTCGCCGAGGGCGTCTCGTCGGACGAGCTCGCATCCTACGGGGAAGCGGTCGACTCATTCTACTTCCTGTTCGAAGACGCCTATACGCGCGGCCTCGACGACGGCACCATCACGCGTCGCGTGGACTTTCCCGTCCTGTACCGCACGGTTGCCCACGCCATGATGGCCATCGCCCAGAAGCTCGTCCGCGGCGACATCATCCCTTCGGACGATTTCAGCAAGGGAAGAAACGAGCTGGACTGCATCGTCCAGATGGCTCGTTGCACGTTGGGCATCGAAAGCGAGGAGTAGGGGAGTTCGATGGAGAAGAAGCTTGCAAACGGCCGGATCCTGCGTAACTTTGCGATCGGCCAGCTGGGATGGGCGCTGCTCTCGGGCGTCGTGAGCAACTGGCTGCTGTACTTCTACATGCCGAGCGAGGAGGTCATCGCCCAGGGCATGCCGCTGTTCATCACCCAGGGCATCGTGTTCGCGGGCATGACGGTCATCGGCCTCATCACGGCGCTCTGCCGCCTCGTCGACGGCTTCATCGACCCCTTCATCGCGAGCACATCCGATCAGCTCGATCATCCGCTCGGGCGCCGCATCCCGTTCATGCGCTGGTTCGCCGTGCCCTTCGGCATCATGACCGTCGTGGTGTTCACGGTGCCCGGCCTCGGCGGGGAGCTGTTCAACGACGTGGCGCTGCTCGTGTGCCTCGTCCTGTTCTACGTCGCGCTCTCGCTCTACTGCACGCCGTTCAACGCGCTCATCCCCGAGCTTGGGCGCACGCAGGCGCTGCGCGTGAACCTCTCGACCTATATCTCCGTCACGTACTTTCTGGGAACGGCGTTCGCCTATCTCGTGCCCACCATCGCGGGCCTGTTCGAAAGCGCCGTGGGCATCGCCGCCTCCTATCGCATCACCGTGGCCATCCTCGCCGCCATCGCCGTGGCGTGCATGCTCGTGCCTGCCTTCACCATCGACGAGAACGTCTATGCTCAGACCGAGCCGTCCACCACGCCCATGGGGGCCTCGGTTGTAAGAACCTTCAAAAACAAGGACTTCCAGGTGTTCGAGATCTCCGACATCCTCTACTGGGTCGCGATCACCATGTTCCAAACCGGTATGCCCTTCTATGTGACGAGCCTCATGGGGCTCGACGAATCCATGAATTTCGTGCTCTTCGCCGCTATGACCGGCATCAGCCTGCTTTTCTATGCTCCAGTGAACATCCTCGCCAAAAAGATAGGCAAGAAGAAGCTCGTTGCCTTTGCATTTTTCTTCTTCTGCATCGCGTTCGGCGTCACGAGCGTCTGCGGCTCCTTCGGCATCCCCGCGTTGGTGTGGGGAGGCGCCGTGGCCGTGCTCGCCGCCGTTCCCATGGCGATCCTGGGCATCCTGCCCCAAGCCGTGCTCGCCGACATCGCCGAGTCCGATGCCGTCGTCACGGGCGAGAAGCGCGAGGGCATGTTCTATGCGGCCCGTACCTTCTCCATGACGTTGGGCCAGTCGCTCGCCATGATCCTGTTCTCCTCGCTCGCCACCATCGGCGCGGGCGGCTTAGGCTACCGCATGACGGCCATTGCCGCCACGGTGTTCTGCCTGCTCGGCGCTCTGGTCTTCGCGCGCTACAATGAAAGAGGCGTGCTCGACGTCATCGGCACGCGCGCGCCTGCCGTCAGCTCCGAGGAGTAACCATGCTTGAGGCGAAGACCTCTTGGTCCATCCGCTACGTCCTCGATGGGGATGCGCGCGAGCGCAGCCTCTCGATCGATGGGCAGGGCTATGCGCGCCCCGCAGCCGCGGCCGGCGAGTTGGGCATCTCGATCGTGACGAAGCGGCGCGACGGCCACGTTGCCAAGCGCGCCGTGATCCGCCCCGCACGCGCCGTCCGCGTGACCTCGATCTCGGTGACGCTGCCCCGCAGGGACGTGCTCGGCGCCGATGCGGTCTTCCTCAACGGCTATAATTCGTGGACCGACTCGGTCGAACGCCACCCGCTCGCCCCCATCCGCGGTCTGCAGGGCATTCCGAAATCCATGGTCGAGCGTTGGGTGCTCGATAACTCGGGCGACTATCGCTTCGTGAGGCAGAGCTGCCTGCCGGGCGCACAGCACGGCATGGGCTACGGATACCTGCGTTTTGGCGCTCGCGTGCTGCTGTTCGGCTCGCTCGACGAGGATTCGGGCTTCACGGTGGTGCGCGCGTCTGCGTGGACGGGCGCCCTCAAGCTCGAGAAGGAGCCGCCTGCGCGCAGGGTCCGCGCCGGCGAGGAGCTCGAGATCTGCTCCTTCGCCCTCTGCACGGGTTCGCTCGACGAGGCCTTCTCGCGCTATGCGGAGCTCTACGGCGCCGCGCCCCGTCCCGCGCCCGCGCTCGTGGGCTACACCAGCTGGTATCGCCATTACGGCGCCATCTCAGAGGACAAGCTCATGCACGACCTCGCGGCCACCGCCGCCCTGTACGCCAACCGCGAGCTGGGCCCGTGCCGCGCGGTCTTCCAGATCGACGACGGCTACGCCAAGGTGGGGGACTGGCTCGAGCCCGATGCCGCGCGGTTCCCCTGCGGCATGGAGGTCTTTCCCGCAGCATGCGCGGCGTCCGCGCTGGTGCCCGGCCTCTGGCTCGCACCCTTTCTGGCTGAGCAGGAGAGCCGTCTTGCCGCCGAGCACCCCGACTGGCTGCTGCGCGACGCGCACGGCGAGCCGGTCGCCGCGGGAGGAAACTGGAGCGGCGCCTGGGCGCTCGATACGCGCAACCCGCACGTGCGGGCGCATATCGCGCGTGTCATGGACGTCGTCACGCGCGGCTGGGGCTACAAGCTCCTCAAGCTCGATTTTCTCTTCGCGGCGTGCCTCGAGCCCCACGACGGCATGAACCGGGGCCAGCTCATGGCCGACGCGCTCGACCTGCTCCGCGTATCCGTGCCCCAAGGCACGTGGTTCGACCTCTGCGGCGTCCCCCTCATGTCCGCGTTCGGGCGGACGGAGTTCTGCCGCATCGGCTGCGACGTGGGCCTCGATTGGGACGATACCGTCCCTATGCGCCTGCTGCATCGCGAGCGCGTGAGCACCAAGCGCAGCCTCGCCAACACGAAGGGCCGCGCGCATCTCGATCGCGTCGTCTTCCGCAACGACCCTGACGTCTTCTTCCTGCGCGGCGACGTCAAGCTCACCCGCGCCCAGCGCTCGAAGCTCCTTAATGCCGATGCCGCTCTGGGCGGGGTCTTCCTCACCTCGGACGACGTGTCCGCATGGGACGAGGAGCAGCGTCGCGCATTCGATGCAGCCCTGGCCGCGTTCGTTTCAAAGGAGGCATGATGGAGCACGGATCCCTGTTCAAAGTCATCGTTCCCGGCCGCACCGAGATCGCGGGCAACCATACCGACCATGAGGGCGGCCACGTGATCGCCGCAGCCGTGGACCGCGCCGTCACGGGCGTGTTCGAGCGCTGCGACGGCTTTTCCGCCCGCATCGAAAGCGCGGGATACGCGCCCTTCGACGTGGATCTTTCCCATACGGACCCGCGCGAGGATGAGCGCACCACCACGGCCGCGATGGTGCGCGGCATGGCTGCCCAGCTCATCGAACGTGCGGAGCATCCCTGCGGGTTCGTCGCGCGCATCTCGAGCACGGTGCCTTCGGGCGGCGGGCTCTCGTCATCTGCGGCGCTGGAGCTTGTACTGTGCGAGGCCCTGCGCGTGCTGTGGGGCGCGGGCGAGATCGCCCCGCTCGAGATGGCGCGCCTTGCGCAACGCGTTGAGCAGGTCTGGTTCGGCAAGCCGTGCGGCCTCATGGACCAGTCCGCCTGCGCGCTCGGCGGCATCCAGCACATGGACTTCTCGGACGATGCGAATCCGCGCGCCGAGGCAATCGACTTCGATTTCCGCGCGGCGGGCTACGCCGTGTGCATCGTCGCGGTGGGAGCGGACCATGCGGCCTTGACCGGCGAATATGCAGCCGTCCCCGCCGAGATGCAGGCCGTTGCCCGCGAGCTGGGGGCCACGCGCCTCGGCCAGCTCGACGAGGCGGATCTGCTGGCCGCCCTGCCGCGCCTGCGTGCGACGCTCGGAGACCGCCCGGTGCTGCGCGCCTTCCACTTCTTCCGCGAGGAGCGTCTCGTCGAAGAGCGCGCCCGCGCTCTGCGCTCAGGCGACATGCAGGAGTTTCTCGAGCTGACGCGCCTTTCGGGCACCAGCTCCGCCATGTATCTGCAGAACGTCTCCGTTGCCGGAGCCGCAGGCCAGCCCACGATGGTCGCGCTCGCGCTGGCCGACGAGCTGCTCGGCCGATCCGGCGCCTGCCGCGTGCACGGCGGGGGCTTCGGGGGCACCATCCAGGCGTTCGTGCCGCTCGATGAGGCGCAGCGGTTCTCGACCGCCATGGATGCCGTCCTCGGCGAGGGGGCGTGCATGGTCTGCGCGGTCGATCACGAGGGGGTTCGCTCGGAATGGATGTAGCAAGCGCCGCATCGCACCTGGTCCGCTATGCGTGCAGCCGCGCCCTCATCGAGGAGCAGGACCGTGCGTGGGCCTATAACCGCGTGCTCGAATGCATCGGCGCAGCGGGTCCCGAGCCCTCGGCGACGCTCGGCGTCGAAGAGGCCGCCGCAGACATGGAGGCGTGCCTTTCCGTGCTCGCCGAGACGGGCGTCGCCAACGGCATGATAGAGGATACGCTCGGCGGCCGCGATCGTCTCGCCATGCGCATCATGGGCGCGCTCACGCCGCGTCCCTCCACGGTGTCGGCCAGCTTCTGGGCGCTCTACGACGAGCAGGGGCCTCGGGCCGCGACTGACTACCTGTATGGGCTTTCGTGCGACG